>JACKZZ010004318.1_pt1 | contig 48729 bp, 78 predicted proteins | sample 8027871 | NCBI WGS metagenome assembly JACKZZ01 (sample SAMN15724774, study PRJNA655200) | protist metagenome | isolation source: fluorescence activated cell sorting (FACS) single amplified genomes of... | place: USA: West Boothbay Harbor, Gulf of Maine | collected 2000-07-19
AACCCCTGTACTTTACGATTCGCAGGATTTATAAAATAAACACATGAAGCACAAAGAGTTATTTAAGCTGTTGGATGAAGTCCAAGAGCATGGGGAAGAACCTCAATTAAAAAGACATGATAAAGTATTAATTTTAGATGGTTTAAATCTATTTTTTAGAAACTTTGCAATGATGAATATGGTAAATCCTGATGGGGTTCATATTGGAGGATTAGGTGGTTTTTTCCGTTCTTTAGGTGCCATGATTAGACAAACAAACCCTACATCTGTTTATGTAGTATTCGATGGAGCAGGTTCAACGGTAAACCGTAAAAACCTGCTCTCCGAGTACAAAGGAACAAGAAATTTACAACGAATTACAAATTGGGAAGCATTTGATAGTTTAGAAGATGAACATGATTCAAAAGTAGACCAAATAGTACGTATAATTCAATATTTAAAGCTATTACCTGTTAAAACTACCATACTCGATAAAGTCGAAGCTGATGATATTATAGCCGTGTTAGCTGAAAAATTAGTAGAAAAACATAATTCAACGTGTTTTATAGTATCTAGTGATAAAGATTTCCTTCAATTAGTAACTGATAAGATTATTTTATACAGACCAATGGAGAAGGAATATTATACACCTAAGGTAGTAGAAGAAAAATTAGGTTTACTACCTGAAAATTTTATTTTATATAAAACATTATTAGGTGATAATTCAGATAATATTCCAGGAATTAAAGGGTTAGGTGCAAAAGGTATATTTAAAAAGTTTCCTGAATTAAAAACTCAAAGTTTAACTTTAGATGATATTTTTGAAATATCTACTAGGAAATTTAAAGACCACGTTGTATATTCACGCATAATTCAGGATCAAGCCCGAATTGAAACAAGTTACAAAGTTATGGATTTAAGTGTTCCAATGATTGATGATAAAGGTAAAGATCATATTAATAAATTGATTTTAGAAGATATACCTGAATTAAGGTCTGATTTATTTATTCAACTTTATAATGAAGATAAACTTGGGGGTATGATTAGAAATTTAGAGAATTGGATTAGAGACATTTTTGAACAATTTAAAGGTTATAAAGATTAATGACATTACAAACACTAAACCAATACGGAGCTGACTTTCAAATAAAAGTTTTATCATCACTATTAACTCATAAAGATTTTTTAGTTAATATACATGATATTATTAGTGATGAGTATTTTGAAAACCCAGCACATAAATGGGCTATTAAAGAAATACTTAGGTATTATGATAAGTACCATACAACACCTGAATTAGAAACATTAAAAATTGAACTACAAAAAGTTGATAATGATGTTTTACAAATATCAATTAAAGAACAACTAAAAAAAGCATTTGTTGCCTCTGATGAAGATTTACAATATGTACAAGAAGAATTTACTAATTTTTGTAAAAACCAACAACTAAAAAGAGCATTAATGACTTCTGTTGATATGTTAAAAGCAGGAGATTTCGAGTCAATTCGAATGTTAGTTGATAATGCTTTAAAAGCTGGTCAAGATAAAAATATAGGACATGAATATATTAAAGATATTGAAGAACGTTATAAGAAAAATTCAAGAGCAGTGGTACAAACACCTTGGACTCAGATCAATGATATATTACAAGGTGGATTGGGAAACGGAGATTTTGGTCTTATTTTTGGTAATCCTGGAGGTGGTAAATCGTGGTCTCTTGTAGCTTTAGGAGGATATGCAGTTAGAACAGGTAAAACTGTTCTTCATTATACTCTTGAATTAGGAGAGGATTATGTTGGGAGAAGATATGATGCTTTTTTCTGTAATGTTGATGTAAGTAAAATTGGTTTTTATAAAGATAAAGTAGAAGAAACCATACCTCAATTACCAGGTAAACTAATAATTAAAGAATACCCAACAGGTAGGGCAACAATTTCAACAATTGAAGCCCATATTGCGAAATGCACAACAATGGGAAATAAACCAGATCTAGTAATAATTGATTATGTAGATCTTCTTTCAGGAAGACGTAAAAGTAGGGAGCGTAAGGACGAAATTGATGATATTTATACTAGCACAAAAGGCCTTGCTAAACAATTAGATATACCAATCTGGTCTGTTTCACAAGTAAACCGTGCAGGAGCACAAGACGATATAATTGAAGGAGACAAAGCAGCAGGATCATATGATAAAATGATGATCTCAGATTTTGCAATGTCTTTATCAAGAAAAAAAGAAGATAAACAGAGAGGAACTGGACGTCTACATATTATGAAAAATAGGTATGGTATGGATGGTCAATCCTTTTCTTTATTAGCTGATACATCTACAGGGCACTTCGAAGTATTTCCCTACAATACAGACCTAGATGATGTAGAAGCAGCCTCTTTAAAACCTTCTACTAAGTCTAATGCTTATGATACGGATGTGGATAGAAGAGAAAAGGCAGCGATGTTTGCAAAATTAAAAACATCAGATGGCAATTTTACCTTTGAGCAGAAATAATTATAATTTAATAAAATAAATACAATGGCAAAAACATCATTATTACAAGAACGTATCGTTTACAAACCCTTTGAATATCAAGAGGCATCGGATTATTGGTTAAAGCAGCAACAAGCACATTGGCTACATACAGAAGTTCCAATGATGAGTGATGTTAATGATTGGAAACAAAATCTTTCTGAGACTGAAAAAAATATTATTGGTTCAATCCTAAAAGGATTTGCTCAAACTGAAACTGTAGTAAATGATTATTGGTCAACTTTAGTTACTAAATGGTTTAGAAAACCTGAAGTAATTAAGATGGCTGTTACATTTGCGGCATTTGAAACAATCCACGCTGAAGCCTATTCTTTATTAAACGAAGAATTAGGATTGGATAATTTTAGTGAGTTTATGGAAGATGAAGCTACAATGGCTAAAATATCAGCACTAACTGAAGTTAGAGATTCTCATAATGGTGAAGCAAATTGGCACGAAAGAGCAAAATCATTAGCTATATTTTCAGCATTTACAGAGGGTGTTAATTTATTTTCATCATTTGCGGTTTTATTATCCTTTAAATTGGATAATAAGCTTAAAGGAGTAGGACAAATAGTTGAGTGGAGTATCAGAGATGAATCATTACATTCAGAAGCAGGATGTTGGTTATTTAGAACATTAATGCAAGAACATCCTGAATTTAATACACCTGAATTAAAAGCTGATATTGAAAAAGCAGCCCAATTATCTTTAAAATTAGAATTAGATTTTATTGATAAAGTTTATGAAATGGGTGATTTAAAAGGATGCCCAAAGTATGATTTAGTATCTTTTATTAAACATAGAGTAAATACTAAAATGAGTGATTTAGGGTATGGAGCAATAGTTAATGGTATAGATCAAGAAGCAGTACAAAGAATGAAATGGTTTGATAGCTTATCAGCTGGAAAACAACACACAGATTTCTTTGCAAATAGAGTAACAAATTATTCAAAAGGTGTTCAAAATTGGGATGCCGCATCATTATTTTAAATATGAAAGGTAGTTATTGGATTGTAAAAACGGAACATGGAGATTTTTTAACTGATAAAAATGATTTTATCGGGAGTCAATTATATAAAAAATTTGTTTGGGAACCTGAAGTAATTGATGTATGTACTCAATTAATAAAACCCCATTATACAGTTTTAGATATTGGTGCTCATATGGGTTTTCATACTATTAATTTTGCTAAATTAGCTAAAAGTGTTTATGCATTTGAACCTCAAAAACGTTTATATAATCAATTAAGGGGTAATGTATTTTTAAATGAATTTAATGATAAAATATCTTGTTTTAATATAGGACTAGGAGAAAAAAATAAAAAAAGTAGTTTTGGAGGTTTATATAAGCATAATACTAAAAATTGGGATGGGGATTGGGATGAAGCAATTAATTATGGGGGAAGACCATTAGAAGATGATTTAGGTACAAATGAAATTACAATTAAAACTCTAGATAGTTTAAATATTTCTCCGGATTTTATTAAAATGGATGTAGAAGGTTATGAACTTAAAACACTTCAGGGAGCTATAAATACTTTAAAAGCTCATTCACCTATTATACTATTTGAAACTTTTACAGAAAACTATAAGATAGTTTTTAAGTTTTTATTTGAAATAGGATATAAAATATTTTCAAACCATGAACTTGAAACTTATAGCAATTATATAGCAATCCATCCTGATTCTAATGATTATGAAGAAAATTATAAAATTATGGAAGAAAAGTTTTATAGATTTAACTATTAAAAATATTAACAATACATGGAAAATAATGCACTACAAGTAGATTATACAAATTGGGAAGCTGGAAAACAATATCCAGAATGGATGGATGAAATCTCTTTAGCAACTATTTCAAAAGGATATTTATTACCTAATGAAAATGTAAGAACAGCCTATAAAAGAGTATCAAACGCTGCTGCTAATAGACTTAAAAAACCAGAATTAGCAAGTAAATTCTTTAAAATAATGTGGAATGGTTGGTTAGGATTAGCATCACCTGTGTTGTCAAATATGGGTACCGATAGAGGTTTACCAATTTCGTGTTTTGGTGTTGATACACCTGATTCAATACGTGGAATCGGTTTAACTAACGCGGAATTGATGAAACTTACAGCGTCTGGTGGTGGTGTAGGTATTTCATTATCTCGTATTAGAGAACGTGGAGAAGGAATTACTGGAAATGGTAAAAGTGAAGGTGTTGTACCATGGGCTAAAATATTTGATTCATCAATTATAGCAACTAATCAAGGGAATGTTAGAAGAGGAGCAGCATCTGTTAATTTAGATATTGAACATGGAGATATAGAAGAATTTTTACAAATTCGTAGACCGAAGGGTGACCCAAATAGACAATGTCTGAATTTACACCAGTGTGTTGTTGTAGGTGACTCATTTATGAGAAAATTAGAAGCTAGAGATCAAGAAGCAATGAACAAATGGGCTACTGTTTTAAAATCAAGAATGGAAACAGGTGAACCTTATATCATGTATAAGGATAATGTTAATAAAGATAATCCTATTGCTTATAGATTAAATAATTTAGATGTAACAATGACTAATATTTGTTCTGAAATTACATTATTTACAGATGAAGAACATAGTTTTATTTGTTGTTTATCTTCTATGAACTTAGCTAAATATGAAGAGTGGAAAGATACAGATGCTGTTGAATTATCTACTTGGTTTTTAGATGGTGTAATGCAAGAATTTATTGATAAATCAAATGGTAAAGATTCATTAAAAAGAACTCATGCTCATGCTAAAAAAGGTAGAGCATTAGGTTTAGGAGTAATGGGATGGCATACATTTTTACAACAAAAAGGATTACCATTTAATTCTATAGCATCTACAGCTCATACTCATAACATATTTTCAGATATTAGACAAAAGTCTGAAAAAGCATCAATGGTATTAGCTCAAGAGTATGGAGAACCAATGTGGTGTAGAGGAACAGGAATGAGAAATACTCATTTATTAGCAGTTGCTCCAACAGTTTCGAATTCAGTAATTGTAGGAGGAATTAGTGCTGGTATTGAACCTTTACCTGCTAACATTTATACTTTTAATGGTGCTAAAGGAACATTTATTAGAAAAAATAAATCACTACAAGAAATATTAATAGCTAAAGGAGAAGATAAAGATAAATGGTGGGATCAAATGTTAGCTGAAGATGGTTCAGCACAAGGATTACCAGATAATATATTAACACCTGAAGAAAAAGAATTATTTTTAACATTCCCTGAAATTAATCAATTAGAATTAGTTCGACAAGCAGCTATTAGACAACGTTATATTGACCAAACTCAATCACTAAATTTATCATTTGATGTAAATGATTCACCAAAATGGATTAACCAAGTGCATTTAGAAGGGTGGAAATTAGGCATAAAAACATTTTATTATTTAAGAACTGATTCAGTAATTAAAGGGGATTTAGGATCTAGAATGGCAGATTGTATATCTTGTGATGGGTAATATTTATAATAAGTTAAATTTTAATTAAACAAAAACCAAAAACAATAAAACATGATTTTAGCTACAACTGCAATAAATAAGCCGTATACTGAATCAGCTGAAAAACTATTAAAGGTATTAGATAGAAAAATATACGATATTAGAGTGTTAACCGATGATCCCGAACGGTTCAAGGAATACGGTACTACTACCTATAGTAATATTATATTTTCATACTACGATAAATTAATATATGCATTTCAATTAGCATTAAAAGAAAAGCAAGGAGTACTTTTTGTTGATGCTAATAAAATACATGCAATGACACCAGACTTCCACCACCATTTTAAAGGAAGTGACGATTATTGTTTTGTAGGGTACTGGGACTACGGTAATTCTATATGGAAAGATACAGATATAAATGGTTCCTACTGGGACAAATTAACAGACTACTTAAAACTTGCAGATTTCCCTATAAATTTATTAAGACCATTACTAGAAACCGTATTTTACATCCCTTACGATAGTAGGTTAAGAAATGTTACTAAGTATATAGAGGTACTTAAACCTATAATAGAGTACAATAGTATGTTTGAGAAGTCTATTTATAACCATAGAGGTAATGGTGAAGGTATGGGAATAGCTTTTTCGTTACTGCTAAATAATATAAAACCAAAGTTTTTTACTAAAAAACAGATTTATGAACTTGATCCAGAAAATAAAAGCATACTTCGCTAAAAGAAAAAGAGAAAAGGAATTTAAAAAAAAAATAAAAGGGAGGTGCATTAGCACTTCCTTTTTCTATATTTATATGCAAACATAAAACGATAATAATATGAGGATATTAATATTAATTGTTTCGTTTATTTTATTTTCTCCCACAGTTGTACAAGGCCAAATATTTAAAGATCTTTATAAAGATTTTTTAAAATATGGTACTGTATATGGCGCTGGTGATATCTCAAATTCTATTGAGGCAAAAGAAAATACATACTTTGTTAGAACAGGAGATGGAGATGGTTTATACGATATTCCTGTAGTTGTAGATAATACACCTGAATATCCCTTTGATTATAGAATAGGGATTGGTATTAGAAAACTAGCAAGATTTAACTACGAAAGAAAACCTAAAAACTTTTATGATGGTACTGAAGAACAATTAGCTTTTTCAGCTCCAACATCAGCCTTTAAAGGGTTAGAATATCAAATTCACTTTGAAAATGAAAGATGGAGAGGTGAAGATTTTCAAAATCACAGGTTATTTATTAAACACACAGGTAAATACCATATAGTAAAAGCAGAATCTAGAGAAGTTGATAAAATTAATTTAGAATATGTCTCAGGTGAAGTTAGAGCTAGGTTACCTATTGGCAAAAAATTCTCAATATCAGCAGGTGCTATTTATAGAACACATGAAAGAGCATATGGATACAACCCAATAGAAATATGGTTAAACGAAACTACATCATACACAAACCCTGACACTGGAGAAGAATTTGAATACCCAGCAAATCCATGGTACACTTTAGGATTTGAATATGGTTATACAGACCACTTTACAACTTATACAGATGTTAATACTGGAGCTGAAAGTCAAGATTGGATTTGGAAGAATGAAGCTGGAGAAATAGTAGCATATTCTGACATTGACTTTAGAGAAAATGTATTTACTGATTTAATGAATAGATATAATCAAGAAAGATGGGAAGAACTAGATGATTTTGCTGAAATTGCTCCTATTGTAGGTTTTGATTATTACCATTATAAAAATAATTTTTGGTTACACGCATACGGAAATTATATTCTTCCATATCATTCATATATTTCAGGAAATGTAGATTTTTCTTACCTACAAAGAGAAAGTTGGGGTAAAGGAGGACATAATAATTTATTAGCAGATAAACAATGGGATGACTATTCGGCTGGTATTAATATGGGTTGGAAACTTAATAAAAATTTAGGAGTATTTATAGAAGGAGAATATAGCAAAATGTGGGATAGTAAATTATTCCAATCCACATTCGGATTAAATTATACATTTAAATAAAAATGAAAAAATTAATATTACTTTTAACATTTATTCTTTTCTTTGGTTGCACTAAAGATGATGTAGTAGAAGAAAGAAAACTATTATTTGAAATTGCATTAGATGGTGATTCATTTGACCCATACGAAAGATACTCTTTGGTAAATTCATATGGTGGAACAACATGGGTTGATGGTAAACTAAGAAAAATATTTATCCTATATCTTCAAATAGATGATGGTGAAGCAAGATTAGATAGACAACACTTTGCAATGTACTTATTAGATTCAGACGCAGTAGATAATGGTCTATTATTAGATGTAGGTACTTACACTTGGGAAAATCCCGATAACAAATATGCTGGAGTAGAAATACCTGGCAACGATGAATATATAGTTTGGAACGAAGTAATAGTAGGAGAAATCATTGAACCTTCTGAAGAGGATTTTTATGACCCTTTATTAATTTGTTTAACTGCTGAAGGTGAATTTTATAATCCCTACATTCAAAGAACTATGACATTATCAATGACATTAGAGAACTTTCCAATAGGTCAAGATGTAACATCAACCCCTTATGGATATTTATTAGACTAAGAAATGGCACAACAAATAGGAGAAGATACTAAAGTAACTTTAGACTTAAAAACAATAGGAATGATAATTGGATTTGTAGTTACCTTAGCTACAATGTGGTTTACATTAAAAGCTGAAATAGCTTATGCCGCAACACAACCAGAACCAGTTATTGAAAGGGTTGAATATGACTTAAAAGATGAGTTGATTCGCCAAACAATAATGGACACTCAAGAAGACGTTGAAATGCTTTTAGAAAAATTTGATAAACTAGAAGAACGTATGTACGAGATGTCTAAAAATAACTAAAATGAAAAAACTATTATTAGTACTAGTAGCAATACCTACTCTCCTTTTTGGACAGCAGGAAGTTCCGGAAAAGTATTGGTTAGATGATTCAAATTATGAAGAAATTATAAATGGCAATTCAGCCTTTGGTGATGACGATGATAAAGTAATAGTAGTTGAATATTGGGCTAAATTTAATGAAGTAAATTGTTACTCTAATTGGAAAGAATTAGCTGATAGAGATGATATAGAATATTATAGAGTAGACATTGCACAAGCCCCAATAACAAAGAAAAAATATAGAATTAGAATGGCCCCAACCATGTTTATAATAACTCGAGATAATACAATTAAATTTAAAGCAGGATTAGATTTAGAATTTCCTGTAAGCACAGAAGAAGTAAACGAAGCTATTGAAGAAGTGCAAAATTCCAGCAGATTTTAATATTTATAATCACAACACTAATAAGGTTCCATTAATAGTTTTGCTAATTTTTAAAAACTAGAAATATGGCATTTAAAGATTTGTTTAAAGACAACAACGACATTAATGAAAAATCAGTAGTAGGATTCTCATCCTTTATTGTAATGATTATCTTTGCATTAGTTGATATCATAACAGGTATTTATGGCAAAGAAATAATAATACAAGATTACATTTATAATTCTTTTGTAATCATAACCCTCGGTTCATTCGGAATCGCTGAGGTAGGCAAAATCTTCGGTAAAAAAAATAACGAAGATAATTAGTTGCTAGTTACATTTGTTTAACTTAAAACCCAATTTTATGGAAATTCTTAACAAGATCGGCTCTTGGGCTGACAAACTGACCCACATAGGTGTGTCTGTAATCGCTTTAGGTGTAGTACTAGAAGTACTATTCCAAGGAGTCGGAATACCGTTTTGGCCTGATATATCCGTTGTAGGAAATATTATGGAGATCTTAGGATCACTTAACGCAGAAGGACTACTAGGTTTAGTAGGAGCTTTTGTTTTGTATCACATAGTTAAAAAATAAGGAGGTGTTCAATATTTATTCCCGTGCCCTAGTGGCATGGGAATAATATATTATAGTTATGATAGTTGAAGTAAAAGTTATATCATTAAAGAAAAGACAAGACAGGAGAGATTATACTAACAATCATTTAAAAACTAGGTATGATTTTTCTTTTTTTGATGCAATTGATGGAAAAACTCATCAATTTACTTCCAAAGAAAATAAACTATTTAAAAATTCTGAATTTCATACATATAATGTATACCCTGAAGCATGTAAAGGTATATGTTTAAGTAATTATTATTTATGGCAATATGCTATTGATAATAATACTAATTTAGTTATATTTGAAGATGATGTTATAATAACATCTTCAGAATGGTTTAATTGGGAAGAGATGTTTAAAGATGATTTTGATCTTCATTTTTTAACTAACCAAAAAGAATTTGCTAATTGTTACTCTTATTTAGTTTCAGTTAAAGGAGCAGAAAAATTAATAAAACATTTTAACGAAGTAGGTTTTAAAGATCAATTAGATAATGATCTAAGACATTTACCAAAAGATAAATTTAACGTAAGAAATGAACTATTTAACCATTTTGGAACGTTTAGTCCTCATGGAAAATGGAATTTTGGATCCGACATATTATTAGAAGGTCATAAATCTCATATAAAATCATAATATTTATAATAAAATTAATAAGATGGAATTAGAAGTAGTAAGATTTAGCTCACAAAAAGATAGTACAAATGGACTATTATTTGATGTAACTGATGGATGTAGAAAATTTTTATGTTATACTTTAGAAGACGAACACAGATGGGGGAAAGTAATGCACGAAACCAGAATACCCGCAGGTACCTATAAACTTAAGTTAAGAACTGTTGGTGGATTTCATGGTAGGTATGAAAAAAAATATGGAGATATGCATAAAGGGATGATTCATGTACAAGATGTTCCCGATTTTAATTATATCTTATGGCATACTGGAAACACTGATGAACATACCTCAGGTTGTTTACTTTTAGGGGATACTCAATACCAAAATATTAATAAAAACCCAAATGGGTTTATTGGATCTTCTGTTGATGCTTATAAAAGAGTGTATCCTTCAATAGCAGAAGCAATTGAACGTGGAGATGATGTACAAGTTTCATATATTGATTACGATTCAGTGTAAAAAATAAAATTATGTTTAAAAATATTAAAAAAGGAATGTTTCCATTTCTAATTGCATTTTCTGCTTTGTCAGTAAGTGCATCGGCTGCCTTCTATTCAGTTTATGGGTTAAGTAAATTATTTGCTGGAGCACAATTTCAAGTTATTATAATGGCGGGTTCATTAGAATTTGCTAAATTAGTTACAGCATCATTATTATACCAATATTGGGATGTAATTAATAAAACATTAAGAACTTATTTATCGATAGCAACATTTATATTAGTTTTAATTACTAGTATGGGTATTTATGGATTTTTAAGTGCAGCTTATCAAGATACTTATAGTAAATTAAGTATAGCAGAAAATGAAGTTGCGTTTTTGGAAAATAAAAAATTATTTTATGAAGAAGATGTAGCTAGGTTTGATAAAGAACTAGCTCAAATATCAAATAATATATCTATTTTGTCTAATGCTAAAGCAAGTTCAATTCAAGTTAGAGATACTTCATCATCTACTGGATTTAGACAAACTATCTCCACGGCAGAATTAAGATTATCGCAAAAACGTATTGAAGTTGAAGAGGAAAATCGTAAAGATGTATATGAAAAACGAACTATTGCGGCAGACTCACTTCAAAAATATCAATTAAATATATTGGAACTACAAAGCAATAATGAAGTATCTGCTGAATTAGGGCCACTGCAGTATTTATCGGGTTTAACCGGTATACCTATGGATAAAATCATAAATGTGTTGCTACTTATTATAATCTTTGTATTTGATCCATTAGCTATTTCATTAGTTGTAGCTGCTAACTTTGCTTTTGATCAAGCATACCCTAAAAAAAAATATAGAGATAATTTATATGGAGAAACTGTAGAAGTTAAACCAAAACCAGAAATAAAAATTACTGAAGACGATATAAATAAGGATTTATTTAATAGACCCGACCAAGATGAATGGGAAGAGGCAGAAAAAAGAATGAATGTTATAGGTCAAAATGGTAATGATGGAGAACATTACTCTGAAGAAATAGATGAAGACATAATAAATAAAATGGAGGATGATGGTGTCCAACTAATTAAAAAAGATGGGGTCAAAGTAAATAAAAAATCATATTTTGAAAATATTATGTCTAAAATAAAGCTTAGTAAAAGAGACGACGATACTACGAAGACTTATTAAAATAATGCACGGGAAGCTTGGCTACCGCATAGAGGGGTCGTATATTTACGGTGTTGTAATAATAAAGTTGCAACACTAAAAACAATAAAGGTTATGTCAAATACAAAAAACAATCAAGAAAAAAGTTCAACATTTTCAACACTAATCCAAATAGCAGTAGGTTTTTACCTAATGTTTATTGGTGGACAAGCATTATTTGCTCAAACATCAGATCAAAAACTTAAATTTGATGATTTTAAAAAAACTACTATTACTTTTGGAGGTAAATATAGTGAAAATATTTATCGAATTAATTCAAATTCCCAAATAATTAACTTATCTCCAGAAAGTTTAGTAAAATTTGGTGAAGCATTAGAAAAAGCTTTAGTAAAAGCAAATGAGTGGTTTACTATTGCACAAGAAAATAATGTTGAAAAAATGAAAAAAGTAATGCCTATTGAAGGGTATACTACAGATGGAGGAATGATATATGATTCTGGTTACAAATCAACCCATGATAAGGATGCAATGGAATTTACTTTTGAGAAATATAAGGATATAGCAACAATTTCTATGAGAGTTCATCAATATGAAAGTGTCTATTCTGCTTTTTTTAATTTTTCAAGAATATATCTTAATAAAGAAGATGATTTATCAAATTTAAATAATTTTATAGCATTTGCAAAAAATAATAAATCTATATTGGAAGAAAAAATAAATAGTACAAAACAAGATTTATTTAATTAAAAAATAATCAATATAATATTAGGCTCCCCAAAAGGGGAGTCGTATATTTATGTGTAATTAAAAAATAAAGGTCATGAATAGTCTAGTACAAAAAACTTTAGCTACAATTGTTGTAGTATTAATAGTTATATTAATCCCCATAATTGTCAAAGCATTATTTTGGGTATTACTACAAATGCTTACTTACCCCTTATATTCGTTATTAATCTCAATTATAGTTATATGTTTGATATCCCTCTTACCAGAAAGCAAGTAGATAAGCAATTATCACAATATCAAAAAATAAACTATAACCAGTTTAGGTGGTGGAGAAGTTATCAACCAAAAAACAAACCACTTGACAATCGCAAACCACTTCGGGATCGTATATTTAATGGTGATTTTGATTATTCATGTTATAAAGCCCAACAATATCAAGTTGAGTACCAACTAAATGATATATTAGAAGAATGTGGAATGGATTATGGTAAGTATCTTGAAAAAACTTCTGTTATTAGGGCTCGAAGAAAACGTTTGATGGAGGATTTTGAAAAGGATGAAATTGAAAGATTACGTTCACTGACAACTGAATTCACAAAATATTTTAGATGCAATAGAGAACAAGTTGAAAAAGAAATGTTAGAATGTAGTGGCACCCTGATAGATCTTTATTATATTATCGAAGAAAAATATAAAATAGTCCATATGCCCTACCCATTAAAGCGTAGAGGACGACCTAAAAAATTAAGTATATGAAAGTAAGCCATGAAGTACCCCGCTGTTTATTAACAGCATCAACTGAATTTAATGATTATGATTATTGTTTACCTCATCTTTTAGACCAAGATGAAGAATATAAACAATATTTTATAGATGCTCGGGATAAGGGTAGATATGTTATAATGGATAATTCACTTCATGAATTAGGTGAAGCATACGACTTTGATAGATTAAGATATTGGGTTAATGAATTAGAACCAGATGAATTTATGGTACCTGATGTTTGGATGCAGTGTGCTGAAACAGCAGCCCAAGCTAAGTATTGGTTACAATTTGAATTCCCAGAAAAAACACAAAAAATAGCAGTAATCCAAGGTGAAAATAAAAATCAAGCATATCTATGTGCTAATTTATTGCAAAATTTAGGTTATAAAAAATTATGTGTATCTTATGGAGCAACTTGGTATAATGATTTCTTCCCACATTCTAACCCAGATATGGGTAAGGCTTTAGGTAGAGTAAGATTTGTACAGGGTTTATTAAAATTAGAAGAATTAAAAGATATTAAATTTCATTTATTAGGATGTTCAATCCCTCAAGAATTTAGCTGGTATGATAATAATCCAAGAATTGAATCAATAGATACTTCTAACCCCGTAATGGCAGCTTTAGAAGGAATAGAATATAAAGAACATGGTTTAAATTTTAAACCCGAAGCAAACATGAATGATCATTTTGATGTTGATTTTATGGATATTCAGTATGGTAGTGTTCTTTACAATGCAAATAAATTTAAAAAAATTAATAACTTATGGCAGAAATAATAAGACATGCATTAGGACTTTGTGGAGAGCACTTTCATCCAAATATTTGGACACTTCTTTTAGGAGGAGTAGGAATATCCACTATTTTTTCATACATTAGGTCTTATATAAAATGCAAATTTAATCAAGCGTTAGCCTATACGCAAAATACCTGGCAAAAATTAATAAGTTAAATTATGGCAAAACACGTAGTAGTTTCGTTAAGTGGTGGAATGGATAGCAGCACCCTATTGTTAAGAGCTATCAATGAATATGATACTGTAACAGGTATCTCTTTTGACTACGGTCAAAAACATAGAGTAGAGCTAGAAAGAGCTCAATCATTAATTGATTATTTAGCTATAAATGGTTACAAAGTAAATTATAGACAAATTAAATTAGATGGATTAGTAGATTTACTGGATTCAGCACTAGTTCAAGGTGGAGATGATGTACCAGAAGGTCATTATGAGCAAGATAATATGAAAGAAACAGTTGTACCTAATAGGAATAAAATGTTTGCCTCTATTACACAGGCAGTAGCATTATCTATTGCTAATAAAACAGAAGAAACCTGTGATATCGCTTTAGGTATTCATGCAGGTGATCATGCTGTTTATCCTGATTGTAGACAAGAGTTTAGAGATGCTGACGATGCTGCCTTTAGAATAGGTAATTGGGAAGCTGATAGGGTAGGGTATTTTACACCATATTTAGATACGGACAAATTAGGAATATTAAAAGATGGACAAATATTATGTGAAAGATTATCTATTGGATTCGATGAAGTTTATTCTAGAACTAACACTTCTTATAAGCCTTTTCCTAGTGGGAATAGTGATTATAAATCTGCTTCTTCTGTTGAACGAATTGAGGCATTTATTGCTTTGGGTAGGAAAGACCCTGTTCAATATGAAGACGAAAGTGGTGAAGTTGATTATGAAGTAGCAAAAGCTCATGTTGAAAAAGTTCTTGCTGAATACGTATAGTAATATCTAAGTAATATTTAAGTAATGAGTAACGAACAACAAAATGGCAACACTCAGTTAAACACTGATCGCAACGCTTTTAATCAAAAAGTAAGCAGATTATCTATGTTAGGTCAGACCAAAAAAGTAAAATGGTCTGATAAACGTAGATGGAGAAATGTTTAAAAGGTTATATGTCCTGTGGTGTAACTGGTAACACGTCTGTTTTTGGTACAGAAGAGTCTAGGTTCGAAACCTAGCGGGACAACAAAGAGTTATAATATGAAAAAATTTTTAACATTTGCTTTGATTTGGTATAGTCAACAAATGGCTATTCCATTTTGGGTAGTAGGTCATGTTCATTTAAGTATTAGTACATATCAAGATATTCATGAAATTATTGCTAGTATTGGATTAAATATTTTAGTAGCAGTAGGATTTATAATTGATTATAAGAAAAATGGTTGATATTAAAGTAATAGATAATTTTTTACCTTTAGGAGATGCTGATAAAATTGAGGAATTTATTAAGTTTATTCCATTTAGATTTGCTAAAAATGAATGGGAAAATCCCGTAAAACTTAAAGTAAAAGATAGTAATCTTACTAATTGGAATCGACCAGGATTATTGCAATGTTGGACTTTTGAAAATAATGAATGGAATATGTGTGATGGTATTCAATGGACTGAAGATATATTACAACACCTACCATTTAAGTATGAATTACAAAGAGTAAAAGTAAATTTTAATCCTAAAGTAAACATTTCAGAAGATGAGTGTATGCATCCTCATTGTGATATGAATGAAGGTAAAGATAGTTATACAGCTATTTATTATGTAAATGATAGTGATGGAGATACAGTAATTTTTAATGAAACAAAAATGGATACTTTTCTTAATGGGGAAGAATTATCTATTAAAAAAAGAATAAAAAGTAAAAAAGGGAGATTTGTTATGTTTAAACAAGACTACTTACATGCAGGTTTTCCTCCAACTAAATCAGATTATAGAGTAGTCATTAATTTTAATTTTAAAATGTTATGAGTAAAAAACAAAAACTCCCAGATGCTTATTTACACCAACAAATAAGTTTTTTTAAATCCTCAATTCGTATAATAGGTTACGCTTTTCTTCCATTTAGCTTGGAGGTTGCAACTATTGTACTTATATTATCGGAAGTAATAGGAATAGTAGAAGAATTAGTTTAAATTATAAAAATATGAAATTATATTATTTTAGTGCACCTTGGTGCGGACCGTGTAAAATGTTAGGACCACAAATGGAAAAAAGTGGTTTACCCTACACAAAAGTAAATGTTGATACTGATACAGATTTATCAACTAAGTATGGAATTAGAAATGTTCCAACTTTATTAAAAGCAGATTCTCAAGGAAATGAGATATCTAGAATAGTTGGTGTTAAACCAGTAGAAGAAATTAAATCATGGTATAATGGGTAAATTTCAATCAAGTAAAGTTTTTGACGGGTTTAGTACAGTGTTTCGTCAATGGAAAGCAACTACAACACACTGTAGATTTGTACATGGTTATGGTATATCTTTTAAAGTATATTTCGAAGGAGATCTAGATGAAAGAAATTGGGTTTGGGATTTTGGAGGAATGAAAAGAGCTAAAACTAAAATTGATGGTTTATCTCCTAAAGAGTGGATGGATTATATGTTTGATCATACTATGGTTATAGCAGAAGACGATCCTGAATTAAGGGCATTCCAACAAATGGATATAGTAGGTGTAGCTCAGGTAAGAGTTATTCCAGCTACTGGCGCTGAGAAATTCTCAGAATATATTTATAATAAGTTAAATGAATTTGTAAAGACTGAAACTGATAATAGGGTTAGAGTTACTAAAGTTAAATTCATGGAACACGGAAAAAATGCAGCCTATTACTGCGAATAATAAGTTACTAGTGAATGAAAAACCACTTAAAAAAATTAACAATATGCACAAACAATTGAAACGTATTGAGGATTACGATAAAAACCTCCCAATTGTAGAAATCTATACTGCAGTTCAATCTGAAGGCTCTAGAGCAGGATACCCAACAGTAGTAATTAGAACAACAGGATGTACCCACAGATGTTATTTTGGTGAAGGCGGTTGGTGTGATTCTTGGTATACAAGTATTCACCCTGAAAAAGGGCATTTTAATTTTAATGATATTATTAAAATGTATGAAAAAAATCCCCATATTAAAGAAATGATGCTTACAGGTGGTTCACCTACTATGCATGCTGCTTTAGTAAACGAGTTAACACACTTTGCACATGAAAACAATATATTTATCACTATTGAAACTGAAGGAAGCCATTTTTTACCGACTGACTATCCTATTAATTTGCTTTCTATTAGTCCTAAGTTTTCCAATAGTGTACCTGTACTTGGGGTACCAACGCCTCAAGGAGCTGTTACGGATGAAAGGATGATTAAACAACATAATAAGCTTAGACTTAATTATGAAGCAATTAAACAATCAATAGATTACCATTCAGATTATCATATTAAACCAGTATGGGATGGTAAAGACCAAGGAGCATTAGCTGAAATTATGGAATGTATTTCTATATTAGATGTTAAACCTGAAAAAGTATGGTTTATGCCTGCTGGAGATAGTAGAGAAGCATTATTCAAATCCTATCCTGTATTATTTGATTGGGTTAGAGATAATGGTTATAGAATGACATGGAGACCCCATATCATTGCATTTGAAGATAAAAGAGAAGTATAAAAACAAAAATATGAAATTTAAAGATACAATAGGAATTTATGAAAATGCATTTACAGAAGCTGAATGTAAAGCCATAATATATAAATTAGAAGAAGGAATTAAAAATGGAACTACATACACAGGTAGATCTGGAGATGGAGTAAATGATTATAAGAAATCTATAGATTACAACTTATTAGCTGATGACAAAGATTTAAATATGTCAAATTTAGTCCTTGATAGGTTTAATGATGTTTTAAGTAATAAATACTTAGAAAACTACCCACACGGAGATATTTTTGACCATCATAGATTAGTAAATGGAAAAACATATTATCCTTTATTACAAATCCAAAAATATGACCAAAATTCAGGCCATTATAATGCTTGGCATTTAGAATTAGAAGATTCAAATACTATGATGAGAGCTTTTGTTTTTATTTTATATTTAAATGATGTAGAAACAGGGGGTGAAACTGGATTTTTATTTAAAGAAGAAGGTAAAGATGATTTTTTTAAAGTTAAACCTGAAACAGGTAAATTAATTATACACCCAGCTAGCTGGCCTTATGTTCATAAAGGATATATGCCCGAATCTAGTGATAAGTATATTTTAACTACTTGGTTACAATTTCAACATTAAATTTGGATAAGTCAGAAGCCCTTCGTATATTGGAGGATATAGAAGAAAATGTAAATACATGCTGTGCTATTACTATGGAGCCAGATGAAGTATTAGTATTAATAGATAAATTGAAAAGTTATATAAATGAGCAATAGAAGAAAAATTCACCAAGAATTAGAAGTCGTACAAGAAGGTTTTGCAAATGGTGTAGCACCAGGATTTCCTTTTAACGATGCACAAAAACTAGATATGATCGAAAAAGCAGCCCATAAATTTGGATTGTTTTTAGATGAATTAAAATGCGATTGGAGAAGAGATCCAAATTCAGCAGAAACACCTAAACGTGTTGCTAAAGCATATGTAAATGATTTATGGGCCGGTAGATACACTGAGATGTCTCCTATTACATCATTTCCATCAGATGGTTATGATGGTATTGTTATTGAACGTAATATACCGTTAACTTCAATGTGTTCTCATCACCACCAAACAATAGGAGGTGTAGTTCATATTGGATATATTGTAGGTGAAGAAGGTAGAGTAATTGGTTTATCTAAACTAAATAGAATTGTAGAATTATTTGGTAGAAGAGGAGCAATACAAGAACAATTAACATCAGCTATTCATAATGCAGTAGATAAAATTTGCGAGAATAATAAGGGTGTAATTGTTACTATAGTAGGAACACATAATTGTGTTAGCTGTAGAGGAGTTAAACATCAAGGTGCAGCTATGGTTACAACTAAAGCATCAGGTGTATTTAAAGAAAATGATAACTTGGCAAGAAAAGAATTTTTTGATTCATTAAAAATAAACAATGGAGGACACAACATCTAAAATATATTTTGAATGGCCTGAAATACATGAATGTGTAAACATTTTATGTTCAAAGATAATTAATGATTACCCAAATATTGACTCAGTAATGGGTTTACCTAGAGGAGGTTTAATCCCAGCAGTTTTAATTTCACACCAATTAGATATTCCTTATACCATTCATCCAGGTAAAAATACTTTAGTAGTAGATGATATTAATGATACAGGAGAAACACTAAGTAAAGCACCAGGTGCTTATTGGGCTGTATTACATCATAAACCAACCTCTAAATTTAAACCTAATTTTTATGCTAAAGAAGTTGGTACTGAATGGCTAGTTTACCCTTGGGAAAGAGAAGATGCAACCCCAGTTCAGGATTATCTTCAATCAGATGAATTTTTAAAATTTGCAGAAAGAGAAGACAATTCTTTGGTATGGCCAGAAGAAGATTGTAAATTACATACGATAGGAGGTTTAAGTAATGATAAAGAAGGATCATTTATGAAATTTATAAATAAACAAAAAGATGAGTGAACAATTAAAATTATTCAAAGAAGAAGAACTACCTGTATGGGTTAACGAAGTACCATTTGTTAGCGAGGTAGAAACATTTAATGCAACATTTGGCAAACCAAATAATTATGAACCAACAATACCCGAAGAAAAAGAGTGGAAATTTGTATACGATTTCATCCTTGAAGAACTTGAAGAATATAGAGAAGCTTGCGAACGAGGCGACATTGTGGAAGTTTTGGACGCTTTGTGCGATATTGCTTATGTTTCCCTTGGGAACGGTACTATGTTACATGGTCTTAAGGATAAGATATGGCCCGCGTATCAAGAAGTACAAGCAAGTAATATGTCAAAAGCTTGTAAAACTGAAGAAGAGGCCATACTCACCGTCAGCCAACGAAGTAAGGAACAAGGTGAGGCCTGCCATTTTGAAAAACTTGAGGAAGGACGGTATATTGTATATAGAACAAGAGACAAAAAAGTAATGAAAAATATTAATTACTTCAGACCAGATTTAAGTCAGTTCTTTAGTGATGATGAATTGGAAAAATTTTATGAGTCAGAAACAATTATATAAATGTATAAAAAATGTTATCAAGGTAGAAAATTAGGAACGAATATATGGGAAATGCATCTATGGGAATCAGATGATATTCACCAAAAAATCCCATTTGAAAATTTTGCATACGTTGAGGATGATGAAAATTATACACATAAAGGTTTAAATGGTGAAAACTTAAAACCAACATTAGATTGGTTCTACACTAGAGGAAAAAATTCCCATAAAAATACTCCTAGACTTCATTTTCATGATATGAAGTATCCTCAAAAGTTCCTTATTGAAAGGTATGGAACAAATGACCAACCTTCTACAGGACATAAAGAAATATTTTTTGATATTGAGTGTGAAATGTTAGACTCATTTGAAGTAGAAGAAATTGAAAAAGCAAATAAAACTATTACTTCAATAGCATTTTGGGATAAGAAAAATGATTTCTGGGCTTGTTTAGTTCTAGATCCTAAAGGTAAAGTCGAACAAACTAAAAAAGTAATTCCTTTTGATACTGAAGAAAAATTACTTATAGCTTGGGTTGAGATTATTATGAAAATTAGACCTGATGTTTTAATTGGATATAATAGTGATAATTTTGATATGCCTTATCTTTATTACAGAATTTGTAATGTGTGTGGTAAAGATGTAGCTGATATGATGTCTCCGCTTTATGGTTATGTTCAAGAACCAGTTAAATCTAAAAAATATAGTGATTTCTTTTATGCTAATGGGATGTTTATTAGTATAGAAGGTATTGAATCATTAGATTATATGAGATTACACAGAAAATATAGTTGGGCTGATGAACCTAGTTGGAAGTTAGATGCTATTGGGGAAAAATATGTTGGTGTTAAAAAAATTGAATATGATGGTAATTTAAATGATTTATATAAAGACGATATTCAAAAATTTGTTGATTATAATTTTCGTGATGTTGAAATACTTAAATTATTAGATGAAAAACTAGATTATATAGCATTAACTCGAAATATCGCCCATAAAGGCAAACATAATTATAGTGAAGTTTATGCTAATACTACAACCCAAGATGGAGCTATTTCAGCTTATTTATTAGGTCAAGGAATTATACCTAGTAATAAAGAAGTTAATCCTCAAAAGAAGCAAGGATATGCTGGTGGATGGTTATTTTGTCCCCAAGCAGGTTTATATGAAAATATGTTTGATTTAGATTTAACTTCACTATACCCAGCTATTATTAGAACTATTAATATTGGAAGAGAAACTTATGTAGGAAGAATATTAGATGTTGATGATAGAAATAATCGTTTAGGATTAAATGATTTAAAGGCAATGGATCCTAAAACTAGTGTTATATTTGAAACACCTAAAATGTTACAAGAAAAATGGGAAGTAGGTAAAGTTGTTAAAGCAGTAGAAAAAGGTAAATATAGGGTTGCAGCTAATGGATCATTTTTCTCAAGCAAGAAAAAATCAACATTATCTGTTATTCTAGAAAAGTGGTTTAATGAACGTGTTGAGTATAAAAATAAAATGAAAGCTGCTTATAAAGCTAAAGATACTGAAAAAGGTAAATATTATTACTTAATGCAGTATACAATGAAAATTTTACTTAATAGTTTATATGGTGCAACCGCTGTTCCTAATTTTAGATATGGTATGAATTATTCTATTTTAAGTGAAGCCATTACATTATCAGGACATAGAATTATCCAAGAAAGTGCTTTATGTGCAAATAAATACTATAGTAAAATAATGGAAGGACAAATTCCAAAAGAAGAATTTTTAAAAAAATTAAAAATATGACACTAAAAAAACAATCTATTAGAAGTAATCAAAAAATTTATTTAGGTAATAGTAAAACTGAATTAACTAAAGACGAAATAATTCAAATGAGTGAAGATTGGAATGAAACTCAAACTAACTTTTTTAAAAAAATGCTTAAACAAGGGGGTAAATGTAAAGTTAATGGTACTTCATTTAATATTTTAGTAGCAGAAAGAAGTGATTTAGACTCAAATAGACAAGCCCCTGTTAAGGTTCCACCATTACCAGGAGAAAGAACGTTTTAAGATGAATATAAAGATATCAAATGGAGAATTATTAGATAGAATTTCAATCCTTGAGTTAAAAAAACTTAGGATGAAAGATCCAGCTAATTTAGCTATAGTAGAAAAAGAATTTTTAACATTAAATAAAAAATGTATAATTTTATTTACTAAAAATGATTCAACTTTACAAGTATTATATTTAGAATTAGCTAGAATAAATGGTGTATTATGGGATTTAGAAAATGAAGTAAGAAGTGGAAATTTAACTGATAAAGAATTTATAGTAGCTTCTAAACAAATATTTAAATTAAATCAAAAAAGAAATAAGTTTAAAAATGATATTAATTTAGTAACAGGAAGTGAAGAATTTGAAGCAAAAGAATATGATATTTAAAAAAATATTTGGATATTTTATAAATTTTAGTTATATTTAAGTATGAAGCATTTAGAACTAACACCAGATTTCATTTGTGAGCCAGGAAAAACAAATTACTGTGCCTATGTTGATACTGATTCTAATTATATTAATGCTAGCCCATTATTAAAATTTTTATGGGATAATTTTGATCAACTATCAGATGAAATAAGAGATAATAATGCTGAACAAGTAGCATTTCAATTTGAAGAAGAAATAAATAATTATTATACATCATTAGCTACAAATTGTTTTAATGTACCTGAAGATCAGGAACATTTTTTAGAAATGAAAACTGAATGTGTAATTAGATCAGCTTATTTTAGAGCTACAAGACGTTATGCTCAATGGATTACCAAACAAGAAGGTATTGAAAAAGATATTTTAGATGTAAAAGGATTAGAATTTAAAAAAGCTAATTTCCCTCCTGTATTAGGTGAGTTTTTTAGTGGAATTTTAACCCAAATATTAAAAGGTGCTAAACGAGAAGATATTATAGAACAAATCCAAGCATTTAAAAAATCAATATTAGATGGTAGCATCCCCATTATTAAATTAGGTAATCCAACATCAGTTAAAAAATATGATAATTATATTGGTTTAAAAGCTAGAGCAGGATCTATGTTTAGTGAAATTAAAAAAGGAGCTCCAGCTGCTGTTAAAGCAGCTATTAGATATAATGATTTACTTAGATTTTGGAAGTTAGATCGAAATTATAATGCTATTACTAAAGTAGATAAAATTAAATGGATTTATTTAAAAGATAATCCTTATAAAATAGAAGCATTAGCCTTTTTAGATTATGATATGCCTCCTAAAATTTCAGAATTTTTAGAAATGTTTGCAGATAGGAAAAATGTATTTGAATCTATATTATTAAATAAATTACAAGGATTTTTTAGCGATTTAGAATGGAATTTAGATCTAAATCCCTATAGTTTAAGTTTTAAAACAGAATTATTATGATAAATAAAAACACATTACAATCATTTATATCAAAATATAACCTATCAGATGTAATGAATCAAACGAGATGGAAAATTAAAGATAATACTATGCAAGTGCATGTTGGTAATTCTCAATTTGCTGCTAATGTATTATTAAATAGTTTCCCACTTAATGATGGTGAATTAGGAATATATGATAGTAATAAACTAGCTAAATTAGTTGGTATTACTAGTAATGAATTATTATTATCTACTGAATCACATGGTTCATTATCTAATAAATTAAATATTAGTGATTCTAATTTTGAATTAAGTTATTCGTTAGCTGATCCATTAGTTATTCCTAGAATTGAATATCCAACAAATGAAGAATGGCATTTAGAAATTGATTTAGAAAGAGATGATATTGATAATCTAATTAAAGCAAAAAATGCATTAGTAGATTCAGATTTATTTTCTCTTAAAGGTGTTGCTAATTTAGATGGTGATACTGTCTTAGAATTTGTATTTGGTGATGATTCTAATTTTGCTAGTAAAGTTAATTACCAAATTTCAACTCCTATTGATAATAAATTTGCTGATATGGATATTCAATTTAGTGCTAATAATTTAAAAGAAGTATTAAACGCAAATAAAGATAGTGATGCTACTAAATTTTCATTACATTATGGGGATTTTGCATCAATGATTAAAATAGAATTTAATACTGAGGAAATAATTAGTATTTATAAAATGTCACAAAAAGAAAATAACCAATTTTAATATTATGTATAAAGATTCAAACCCACAAGAAGATTGGGGAACAATACACACAGATGATTTTGCTGTATCCCCAGATCATAAACATAGAATATTTGTAATAGATGATTTCTATACAAACCCTCACGAACTAAGAAAATTTGCAGTTAACCAATGGTATTTTGATGATCAAGGTTATGAAGGATTAAGAACGAGAAAGCAATTCTTTTTTAAAGGTGTAAAAGAAAAATTTGAACAAACTATAGGTGAAAAAATTACAGTATGGGAAGAGCATGGTATGAATGCTAGATTCCAAAATCATAAAGCAGATTTTAGACCTGTATACCATTGTGATAGTCAAACTTGGGCAGCTGCTGTTTATCTAAACCCAGATGCTCCATATGAAGCAGGTACTTCGTTTTATGCTCATAAAGAAACAGGATTAAGAGGTGGTGAACCTAATATAGGTGAAGCATTTGATGATAATACTTGGGTTGATCCAACCAAATATTTTAAAATTGATACTGCTGCTAATATTTTTAATAGATGTGTTATTTGGGATGCTAAATTAATTCATGCTGCACCTACCTATTTTGGATGGGACATTGATTCAGCTAGATTAACACAGGTATTTTTCTTTGATACAGCAGGAAAAGAAACAGAAATTTACTAGGAAACGCGATTTTTCCTTAGTATTATATACGTATAACCGAACATAAGATGTAGCTAGGGCACGTGTTATGTTTAAATTAAATTAACCGGAAGCTTCGGCTCCACAAAACAAAATGATATGAGTACATTAGAAATCTTAGAGAGGCACATAAGTCCTTTCGACATCCTATTTAGGAACCACTTTAAATCCGACAGCACATTTCAACCTGTTGGGAATTTCAAACAACCACACCCACTTAATATTTACTTTGATGACAAAGGTTTGTCATTTGAAGTTGCCTGTACTGGTCTAACTAAAAAAGACGTAGTACTGGACATTGAAGGGGATACTTTAAAAATTAGTTATACTAAACCAGAAGAAGAAAAATTCCATGATGGGATGATTCATAATGGTTTATCTAAAAAATCATTCGATTTAAGATATAAAATTGCACCTAAATTTGATTTAACTCAAATTGATGCAGTTTTGACGAATGGTTTATTAGAAATTTTTATACCACTAGCTGAAGAAGCTAAACCAAAGTCGATTAAAATAAAATAAAGTTATATTAAAAAAAGCGTGTCCTAGCGCATCCTATTTCGTATATTTAGGTCAACGAAAAATAATAAGTTATATGGCTAGAAAAGCAAAATCCCACACAATGATCAAGGATCCTTTATTGGAACCGTATTTTGTAACAATAGATGAAAATTGTTGCACTGTTAACCAAACTATACAAAAAGATACCAATCACTTTAGAAGTAAAGGTACATCAGCGAGTTCCTATGATAAAGCATTAACATTTCATAGTAATTTAGGGCAAGCATTATTTGCTATTTCTGAAAACCTTAAACATGATAAAGAGACTAGATCTTTAGATGAATTATTAAATCAATATAAAACAATAGAATTAAACCTTAAACAATTTATAAATGAGCAAGTTAGTAGCGTTATATAACGCATGTATCGTTAAGCCTATAGAGGCTGAAGAAGAAACATATGGGAATATTATTGTTCCAGATATGGGTAAAGAAACAAATACTTTTGGAGAAGTAGTTTCTGTTGGAGATGGTAATTTTACCTTAACAGGTGATAAAATACCAACACAATTAAAAGTAGGAGATAGGGTAGTATTACCAACCCAAGGATTTACAAAGTTACCATTTAATGGTGAAGAATATTATGTAGGCCCTGAAAATAACATTTTAGCAAGAGTAGAATCTACAGTAAGTGTAGAAGATGCTTTAGCAGAAACGGAAATAACTAAACAAGACATAAACGACTTAACAGATATTTAATGGAAAATCAAGTAAAATACGGAAAAGAAGCAAGACAAGGTTTATTAAAAGGTATTGATAAACTAGCAGACGCAGTAGTATCAACATTAGGACCTAATGGTAGAAATGTTGTAATATTTAAAGGACATGCAGAACCACCTCAATCAACTAAAGATGGAGTTACAGTTGCTAAAGCATTTGTAACCTCTGATCCTGAAGAACATTTAGGTCAATTATTACTTAGACAAGCAGCAATGAAAACAGCAGATAAAGCAGGTGATGGTACAACTACATCTACTTTATTGGCTAGGGAAATGATTAAAAATGGTTTAACAGCTCTGGATAATGGAGAAAACGCAGTTCAAATTAAAAGAGATATTGATAAAACAGTTAAAAAAGTTATAGAAAATCTTAAAAGTAATATAGCTGAAGACATATCAGGAGAAAATCAATTAGAACAAATTGCAACAATATCATCTAATAATGATGAAGAAACAGGTAAATTAATTGCTCAAGCAATTGAAAAAGTAGGTTTAGAAGGTGTAGTGCATGTTGAAGAATCTAAAACAGGAGATACTTATCTTGAAACAGTAGAAGGATTACAATTTGATAGAGGATTTAAATCACCTTATTTTGTTACTGATAATAGTACAATGCAAAGTGTTTTAGATAATCCTGCTATTTTAATTATGGATCATAGATTAAATACAGTAAAAGAATTGTTACCAATTTTAGAAGCAGTATCAGCTCAAGGTAAATCACTTTTAATTATCGCAGAAGATATTGATAATGAAGCATTAGCTACTTTAATTGTAAACAAAATGAGAGGTACAATTAATGTGTGTGCTGTAAAAGCACCTGAGTTTGGTGATAGACGTAAATTAGTATTACAAGATATTGCTATTACAACGGGTGGTAAAGTATTTGATAAACAAAAAGGAATGAAACTAGACAAATTCAGTTGGGATTGGTTTGGTGAAGCAAGAAAAGCAACAGTAACAAAAGAACAAACAACAATAGTAGATGGAAAAGGAGGAACAGATGAAATTGAAGCACGTGTTGAAGAATTACAACAACAAATTGAAAAAGCAAGAACGCCGTATGAAACGGAGCAGCTCCAAAACAGATTAGCAAAATTCGTCGGAGGAGTAGCAATTGTACACGTTGGTGGAAATACTGAAACAGAAATGTTAGAGAAAAAAGATAGAGTTGATGATGCTTTACATGCTACAAAAGCAGCTTTAGATGAAGGTATTGTACCTGGAGGTGGAGTAGCATTATTATATGCTTCTTCAGGTATTAAAGCAGATTCAATTGGGGCAAATATAGTAAAAACAGCTTGTGCAAAACCATTTAATCAAATTTTAGTTAATGCTGGTTATGATGAAGTTAAAGGTCAAATACTAGCTGATAAGTTAGTTAGCTCAGGAAATGATGTTTGGGCTGGTATTGATGTTAATTCAGGAGATACTGTTAATTTTAGAGAAAAAGGCGTGATTGATCCTACAAAAGTTTGTAGATTGGCGTTAATAAATGCAGCATCAGTTGCAGGAACAGTATTATTAACTGAATGTACTTTAACACAAGATAAAAAATCAATTGAAGAAAAATTAAAAATACTACAAGATTCAGCTACAAATGCTGCAGGTATGTCACAATATTAATATGAAAGATACAATTAAAATAAAAGAAGAAAACATACTTATTGCTAGGAGAGTTCCTCCTGGTGATAAGTGGCGTTTAGTTGCAAATGAACCTAATGGACCAGTACATAAAACGTTAACTGATACTTTAGAAGCATATATGGTTAAAACTGGGTTTAAAGGCCATTATAGGTTAGAACCATTACAAAGTTCATTATATGCAATTAACGCAGAAGAAGTAGTAATTGAAGCACCTAAAGAAAAATTATTTTCAATTTATGGCGAATACGGACAATAGTTTATTAAACGAGAAGTATAGACCAATAACCCTAGATACGTATGTTGGTAATGCTAAATTAAAAGCATCTATTTCTAAACAATTAGAAAATAACGACATCCAAAATTATTTATTCTATGGACCCGCTGGTACAGGAAAGACAACTCTGGCTAAACTTTGTATTAAAAATCTCGATTGCGATCATCTTTATATTAACGCCTCAGATGAAAGAGGGATTGAGACGATTCGTGATAAAGTACAGGGCTTTGCGAGCACAATGTCTTTTAAACCACTTAAAGTGGTTATTTTGGATGAAGCTGATTTTCTTACTATTCAAGCGCAGGCTTCTCTCCGTAATATCATTGAAACTTTCTCACGTACGACGCGTTTTATTTTAACTTGTAATTATATAGAAAGAATAATTGATCCTTTACAATCAAGGTGTCAAGTATTAAAAGTAATTCCTCCCACTAAAAAGGAAGTAGCCGTTCATTTAGCTAGTATTTGTGAAAAGGAGGGCATCAAATTCGAACCTATTGCCATTGGTAAGGTAGTTAATCAATACTACCCTGATTTAAGAAAGATGCTCAATACAATTCAATCTAGTAGTAAGGATGGAAGTCTAGATTTAGACGATTCATTACTAGTATCTTCTAGTTACTTGGCTACTATCCTTGGGGAATTAAAAAAAACAAAACCCAGTTTTGTTAGTATTAGACAAACAATAGCTGATTCTAATATTGATGATTTTGATGAATTATTTAAATTTTTATATGATAGTGCTGATAAAATATTACCTAATAAAATAGGCACAATAGCCGTATTAGTAAATGATCATCAATATAAAGCTAACTTTAGAATTGATAAAGAAATTAATGCAATGAGTTTAATTAATCAAATAATAAATAATAAATAAGTGAAACTAGTAAAAAACGACAAAAACATGAAACAACAAAACCAACAAGTCCCTCAAATGAATGTTGATCTAAAGACAACAGAAGGTATTACAAACGCCGAGGGCAAAAGTGTATTCCAATCAGGAGTTATCTTAAGAAAAATTTCAAAGTTTGTAGCAGGAACAGATAATGATGCTATAATGCCAATTCCTGTATTTTATGACCCAACAAATATGAAAATATTAGGTGAAGGAATTCCAGCAGAGTTAAGAGAAGAACTTAAAGACGAACTTTGCTAAATGAACAATGTATTTGATTGGCTAAAACAAATCAATTACCAAAAATCCCCCGTAGAATCTTTTACAGATAAAGATTGGGAGGTTTTTAACAGTTACATGATTCATAGGTTTATGAGCATGAACCAAGATTTTATTGAAGTAGTAAATTATGTTCAAGAATTACCACCTCAAGAAAAACGAATGATTTATAATGTTTATAAGGAATTTATACCTAAAAATAATAAATGGAATAAATATATTAAATCAAAAACTAAACATCCAAGTAAAGAATTATTGGATTATTTAGCTAAATATTGGGAATGTTCTAAAAATGAAGCTAAAGATTATTTAAATTTGTTGGATATTAAACAAATTCGTCGTATACTAGGGGATCATGGATTAGAAAAAAAAGAAATAACTAAAATTTTAAAATGAACAAATTAATAGATATGTTACGTACATCTGCACTGGCAGATAAAGCAAAAGCACTATTATCACTTGAATTGTTAGGTGATAGAGCAGTAGGAATTGGTGACCACACAACAGGAGATTTTTATAAAAATGCTGAAGAAGCATTAGCTATGTTAGTTGATGCTGATGATAGATTAGCAGCAATCGATAAATATTTTTCCTTAGAACAGCAAATTAATGGGTGATTCGGTTAAAAAATACATGGAAAGTTTAGAAAAGAAAATTAACAGCGGAGGTCATTTTAGTTCCAATGCTATTCAATTAGAAAAAGTTATGAGTGATAGAGAAATTATGGACGCCAAATCAACAAATAGTAAATTAGCAATTAAGGTATTTGAAAAAGAATACCCAGAATTATCTAAAGAATTTAAAACTATTCAAAAAGAAATGTATGAAATGTTTGCCCGTAAACATATGGATTATGGTTTAAATAATATTGCTTTAGGAGGGGATATCGTTAATAACAGCGATGACAAACAATTTTCACTAACTGGGCTATGTATTAGATTAACTGACAAAATATCACGTTTAAAAAACCTATTAATTAATGGTAAATCATTTGTTGAAGGTGAAGGTATACAAGATACATTTATAGATATTGCCAATTATGGAATAATCGGTCTTTTGGTAGGTCGAGATAAATGGAAAAAATAGTTTGGCTAAAAAAATACCTAATATTGTAAAAAGGATTAAATCTAATCCTCCTGAGAAAGTTAACTTTGCTTATCAAAAGAATGTTTCTTATTCTCAAATGTCTATCTACAGACAATGTGCTCATAGATGGAAGTTACAATATAAGGATAAAATCAAAAGATTTAATTCATCAATTCATACTGTATTTGGAACTGCAATACATGAAGTAATGCAACACTATTTAGATGTAGCATTTGAAAAATCATTTGCGGCAGCAGATAGAGAAATTAATATTGAAGACCATTTTCAAACTACATTTATAAATGAGTATCAAACTCAATATAAAAAGAATAAAAATGAACACTTCTCTGAAGCAACTGAGATGAGAGAATTTTTTGAAGATGGAGTTGCTATATTAAATTGGTTTAAGAAAAATCGCAGTCAATACTTTAGTAAAAAAGGGTGGTTTTTAGTTGGTTGTGAAATACCAATTGTAATTGCGCCAAATAGAATGTTAAATAACGTGTTATATACAGGGTATTTAGATGTTGTCATGTATAATGAAAACACAGATACATTTAAAATAATCGATATTAAAACCAGTACAAACGGCTGGAACAAATATGCTAAAGAAGATAAAGAAAAACAAAATCAGTTATTATTATATAAACAGTTTTTTGCTGAACAATATGGTATTCCAATTGAAAAAATTGAAACTGAATTTTTTATAGTTAAAAGAAAAGTACTTGATATTGATGATGAGAGATGCTTATCACCTTATCAAGCTAAAAGAGTACAACAGTATTCTAACTTTGCTGATGGTAAAACTAGTTTAAATAGAGCTAGAAAAGCTATTAGTGATTTTATTAGTGAATGTTTTAATTCACAAGGCAAAATCAAAGAAAGAGATTATCCTACTTCTCCATCTAAATGGAATTGTAATTTCTGTCCTTATAAAGAAGATAGAGATTTATGTGATAAAGGTTTAATCTACTGATATTTTGATATATGTATAATAAACGTTATTAAAAAATAAAAATTATGGCAAATCCAAAAAAACCAATGACATTAACAAGTGTCAAAGTTCAAAGTGATTTATTTGAAAATTTCAAAATTGAATGTGTAAGACGAAAATTCTCATTCCAAAAACTTGCCGATCGGGCAATTTATTTGTATCTTACAAACGACGATTTTAAAAAGCAAATTACAAATCAAACTAATATTGAACTATAAACAAAAAATCAAATGAATAAAAGTTTTAAATATCTTCCTAAAGATCAAAGGAAGAAGATATTATTAATATGTGATGATATTAGAGTACATTCAGGTGTAGCTACAGTAGCAAAAGAAATTGTGATGCATACTTGTCACCATTTTAATTGGGTAAATGTAGCAGGAGCTATAAAACATCCAGAAAAAGGTAAACGATTAGACCTTAGTTCTTCGGCACAAGAAGTGTCAAAAATAGATGATGCTTCTATCTTTATGTATTGTGTAGATGGGTATGGTACTACACAAGAAATTCATAATATTATTAATATGGAAAAACCTGATGCTGTTATGTTATTTACAGACCCAAGGTATTTTTTACACGTATTTAATATGGAAGACCAAATTAGAAAAATATGTCCAATAGCATATTTAAATATTTGGGATGATTATCCTGCACCAAGATATAATCAACCATTTTATGAAGCGTGCGATTTACTAATGGGTATTTCTAAACAAACAGTTAATATTAATAAATTAGTTTTAGCTGATTGTGATAATAGTAAAAGGGTATTTAAATATATTCCTCATGGTTTAGACCATACCCACTATTTCCCTATTAATAAAGATCATGAACAATATGATGAATTTATTAAATTTAAAAAAGAAACTTTACTGCAAAATAAAGAAGTTGATTTTACTATGTTTTTTAATTCAAGAAATATTCGTAGAAAAGCAATTCCAGATACAATGATGGCATTTAGAGTTTTCTTAGATAATTTACCTGAGGAAAAGGCTAAAAAATGTAGATTTATTTTACATACAGAGTTATCTACAGATCATGGTACAGATTTAGGTGCTGTAAGAGAATATTTATTTGGGGAAAAATATAAAGAGAATATTATATTTTCTCATAAAAAATTAGATAGAAAACATTTAAACTTTTTATACAATTCAGCTGATGTTCAAGTATTATGTACTTCAAATGAAGGTTGGGGATTAACATTAACAGAAGCAATGTTAACAGGAACACCAATTATTGCTAATACAACAGGTGGAATGCAAGATCAAATGAGATTTGTAGATGAAAATGGAGAATGGTTTACACCAAGTCCTGATGTACCTTCTAATCATAGAGGTACATATAAAGAACATGGTGAATGGGCATTTCCAGTTTACCCAACAAGTAGATCAATTCAAGGTTCACCCCCAACACCTTATATATTTGATGATAGATGTAAATTTGAAGATATAACAGAAAGAATTACTGAAGTTTATAATCTTTCTAATGAAGAAAGAGAACAAAGAGGTATTAAAGGTAGAGAATGGTGTTTAAGTGAAGAAGCAGGATTCTATGCTGAAAAACAAGGTGAAAGAGTAATTGAAGCATTTGATGAATTATTTAAAATATGGAAACCTAGAGAAGATTTTGAATTAATTGATACAAATAAATTAAAAGATAAAGTTTTAAACCATAAAATTATATATTAATGAGTAAACCACTTTTTATAATAAGTTACCCAGCAGACACATATAGTGGATATGGAGCACGTTCAAGAGATATAGTTAAATCTATTATTGAATTAGATAAATATGATGTTAAAATATTACCTCAAAGATGGGGAGATACTCCAGGGGGTTTTATTAATGATCATTCTAAATGGAGTTTTTTACAAAAATATATAATTACATCCATTAAAACAAAACCTGATATTTGGATGCAGATTACTATTCCAAATGAATTTCAACGTGTAGGAACATATAATATTGGATGTACTGCAGGTATTGAAAGCACAGGTTGTGATGTTACTTGGGTTGAAGGTGTAAATAGAATGGATATGACATGGACTTCTTCTAAGCACAGTAAAAATGTATTTGAGTCACTTAAATTTGAAAAACGTAATAAACAAAGTAATACAATTGAAGGTGTAGTAAAGATTGAAAAACCTATTCATGTAGTATTTGAAGGAGTTAATTTAGACTTATATAAATTTTTACCCAATACTGAAATAACCCTTGACCTATCAACAGTAGAACCTGGATTTAATTTCTTATTTGTAGTACATTGGATGCAAGGTGCTGTAGGGCATGATAGAAAAAATGTTGGGTTAATGATTAGATATTTTATAGATACTTATAAAAATAAAAATTCATCTCCAGGATTAATATTAAAAGCATCTTCGGGTAGAAATAGTTACTATGGAAGAGAAACATTACTTAATAAATTAAAGAAAATTAAAGAAACTTATCCTTTAGATACAGTTTTTCCACCTATTTATTTACTAAATGGTAATCTATCAGATGAACAAATGAATGAGTTATATAACCATCCTAAAGTAAAATGTATGATTAGTATGACTAAAGGAGAGGGTTATGGTAGACCATTAGCTGAATTTGGTTTAAGTAAAAAACCTATTATAGCCTCTGGTTGGTCAGGGCAATTAGATTTTTTAAATCCTATATTTACTACTTTACTTCCAGGTAATTTAGAAAATGTTCATGAAAGTGCTGCTAATAATTGGTTAAAAAAAGATTTTCAATGGTTTCAAGTTAGTGGCAAACATTTTATAAATGCTTTAAAATCGGTACATCAAAAATATAAAAAGTTTGTAGTACCTGCTAAAAAACAAGACCATCATATTAAAACTAATTTTAGTTATGATGCTATGAAAACTTTAGTAGGAAATCTTCTAGAACATAATATTCCAGAATTTCCCAAAGAAGTAGAATTAACTTTACCAACATTAGAAACCCCTAAATTATAAATTATGCAATACGATGAAATTATAGATTGCCCTAAATCAGGTGGTGATTTATGTTATAAAATAGAAGTTAGTCCTGAAGTTACTAATTATTATAGTTTATCTTGTGGTTTTTGGACTAATAGCTTAATGAAGCCTGAAGAAGAATTTTATAAACAACAAATTGAGGTATTACCCGAATTATATAAAGATTTATCTTGGCTTGATAAAGAAACTGGATTAATTTGGCTACCCCATTCTATTAATGACTCCGAAGTAGGTATGGTATATGCTTCAGGTACTAGTGCAGATGATTGGAGATGGGCTGCAGTTAAAGCTAAAGAATTAAATAAAGAAGAACAAGAAAAATTTGGTTCAACACATAAAACTGATATGTCTACAATAGCACATTTTAAGGAACGTGATTACATGGATGCTTTATCGTATATTGGATTGCTACCAGGATAGATATGAAAATAAGTTATGCAATAACAGTTTGTAATGAATTAAATGAGATAACTCGTTTATTAAACTTACTTATAAATAAAAAACGTAAGCAAGATGAAATAGTTATTTTATTTGATAAAGCTAATGGTTCACCTGAAGTATGGGAAAGGTTAACTGAATTAAAAGGAGATGATTGCTGTACTTATCATGCTAGAACATTTAAACACCATTTTGCTAATTGGAAAAACCAATTAACCGAATTATGTAGTGGTGATTATATTTTTCAAATAGACGCTGATGAAATGCCTCATGACATATTAATAGCTAATTTACCTAAAATTTTAGAAGGTAATCCCAATAACGAAGTTTATTTAGTCCCCAGAGTAAATACAGTATCAGGTCTGACTCAAGAACATATATCAAAATGGAGATGGAATGTAGATAAAGAAGATAGAGTTAATTGGCCTGATTATCAATGGCGTATTTGGAAAAATAAACCCGAAATTAAGTGGGTAAATAAAGTACATGAAAAATTAGAAGGATTTAAAACATATGCTCTTTTACCATCATTACCTGATTTAGCTTTACATCACCCAAAAACTATAGATAAACAAGAAAAACAGAATGCTTATTACGATACATTATGAAAACACTAGCAGAAATATATGAAGGACATAATAATGGAACTAGTGGGGCTGGGCATGGAGATAAAGGCACAGTTCATTCTTATATTCCGGAGTATGAAAGACTTTTTAAACCTTATAGAGATAAAAAAATTAATATATTAGAAATAGGTATTGCCTATGGTGAATCATTAGAATTATGGGATAAATATTTCACTAATGCTAATATATTTGGAGCTGATATTCATGAAAAAGAAATTTTTAGTGATAAATTTAAACCAGGTGGATATAAAGATGATAAACGATTTACAGTATGGATTTCTGATGCTACAAAACCTGAATTTTTAGATGTAATAGGTGATACTAAATTTGATATTATTATTGACGATGGTTCACATATATTGTATGATCAAATAGCAACATATGAATTATTAAAAAACAGAATGAACCCAGGTGGTTTATATATAGTTGAAGATGTAGCTAATATTACAATTGATGATATTGAATTTGAAGAAAGACATGGTGAAGTAGAAATTTATGATGGTAGAGAAAAAACAAACAGATGGGATGACTGTTTAATAATAATGAAATTTTAAATAATATGATTAGTATAATAATACCAACTTATAGAAACCCAGAATATTTAGATTTATGTTTAAAATCTTGTATTGAACAACAAGCAAATAAAAATGAAATTATTGTTGCCGTAGATGGTTTTATAGATGAAAGTAAAGAAGTATTAAAAAAACATAAAGAACATATTAGTATTTTAGATTTAGGTAAAAACCAAGGAATGCAAACTGCACTTAATTTAGGTGTAATGAATGCTACTAATGAAAAAATATTTATTGTAAATGATGATAATGTTTTTTGTAAAGATTTTGATTTAGATATTGAAAATAATCTTAAAGAAAAATCAGTACTTACTTTAAATCAAATTGAACCTGAGGGACCTGGCATATTTAATTTTCCAGTTAAAGATTTAGGGCGCACACCTGAAGAATTTAAATATGATGAGTTTATTAAATATGAACAATCAATTAGAAAAAACGAATTAACTATTGATGGTGGTATTTTTCCATTTGCGATGTATAAAAAATATTATATGGCAGTAGGTGGGTTTGATGTAATGTATAAATCCCCATTCATTTGTGATTGGGATTTCTTTTTAAAATTAGATTTAATTGGGTTAGGGTTTACAAGATCACACAATGCCCATTTATATCATTTTGGAAGCACAGCTACTAAAAATGGTAAAGAAGGTGATAGATTTAAAGCAACTGAAACACCAGCTGCTCAAGTGTTTATGTATAAATGGGGTATTCCACCTCAATTATTTAAAAATAATAACCATAATCCTAAAAATGGTTTAATTATAAAAGGTATTAAATTCGAATGAAAGTAATATACAGGATATCAGATTCAGGTTATAATAAAGTAAAACCAGATTATATTAATAATGAAGCATGTTTAGCAAATGCAGTTAAAGTATTTAATGATTGTGAATGGTCTATTATAGCAGATAATGTTTCTAAGGAAACTAGTGATATGATTGAAAAATATAAATCTAAAGATCATATTTTATATGTTGATAAGGGAAATGGTGCTGCTACATTTAATATTGCTTTAGATGAAGCATTAAAAATGAATGATAATGATACTGTTTATTTTTTAGAAAACGATTACCTACATAAACCTAATTCTAGAGCTATTATAGAAGAAGGATTTGAATTAGGAGCTAAATTCGTTTCATTATATGATCACCCAGATAAGTATTTATCACCAGATAAAGGTGGTAACCCATATTGTGAAGGAGGAGCTGAAGATACTAGGGTATACTTAACTGATTCCGTACATTGGAAGATAACAAATAGTACAACAATGACATTTGCATCACAGGTAAGTACATTAAGAGAAAATGAAGGTACACTTAGAACATGGACTTCAGGTACACATCCAGATGACTTTCAAATGTTTTTAGAATTAAGATATGCAAAACAATTATTAATAACACCGATACCAGGTTATGCAACTCATGGAGAGACAGCTTGGTTATCACCTTTAACAGATTGGAGTAAAATATGAAAAAAAATGTATTAATAACAGGAGTAGCAGGGCTATTAGGTAGTAGACTAGCTGATTGGATAATTGAAAATAAAGGTGATGAATACCAGGTAATTGGTGTTGATGATTTAAGTGGTGGGTTTAGAGAAAATGTAAATCCAAAAGTTAAATTTTGGCAAATGGATTTAGTTAACCATCCAATTGAAAATATATTTGAATTTCATAAAATCGATTATGTATATCATTTTGCTGCATACGCTGCTGAAGGATTATCGCCTTTTATACGTTCGTACAACTATGATAACAATTTAAAAGCCACAGCCCGCATAGTCAATGAATGCATCAAGAACGACGTTAAAAGATTGGTATTTACGTCAACATTAGCTGTATATGGACACGGAAGTGGTGGTATATTTGATGAAAAACAACAACAAACACCGATAGACCCTTATGGAGTAGCAAAATATGCTTGTGAGATGGATATTCAAATAGCAGCTGAACAACACGGTTTAGACTATTGTATAATTAGACCTCATAATGTATATGGTATTAAACAAAACATATGGGATAAATACAGGAACGTGTTAGGTATTTGGATGTTCCAACATTTAAATAAACAGCCATTAACTATATTTGGTAATGGTGACCAAACCAGAGCATTTAGTTATATAGATGATTCATTAGAACCATTATGGAACGCCGCAATTAAACCTGAAGCAAGTAAAGAAATTATTAATTTAGGTGGTATTGAAGAACATTCTATTATAGGGGCAAGTGTAATACTTAAAGAAGTAATGGGTGAATATGGAGGTAAAAGACCAGAAACTATATTTTTAGAAAGTAGACATGAGGTTAAACATTCAATACCAACATATCAAAAATCAATTGATATATTAGGTTTTGAACATAAAACATCATTAAAAGATGGTTTAAGAGAAATGTATCAATGGGCTTTAAGACAGCCTAACAGAGATAGATTTGTATGGCCTAGTTATGAATTAGATAAAGGAATATATTCGTTTTGGAAAAAATAGAATTTATAATCCCAACTTGTGGAGATGGAAATGGACTTATGGGTTTATTATATTCATTAGTTAATCAAAGTAATGAAAATTGGACTGCGCATGTAATAGCAGATGGTGATTATGATGGTTTTAAAGGTGTAGCTGAACATTTTTGTATATGTCGTAATATTAAATTTTCTAAAATTGATGGTCCTCATAATGATTGGGGACATACAGCTAGAAATTATGGTTTAGAGCGTGCAAGTCAAGATTGGGTTGTAATGACAGGTGATGATAATTATTACACACCAGATTTTGTAAGTGAATTTTTAAAAAATAGTAGAGGGAATAATTTTATATTTTGTAATATGGTTCATAATGAAGCCCATTATAAGCATTATCAGGAATTAAAAGCTGAATTAACTGAAGGTAATATTGATATGGGTTGTTTTGCTACTAAAAGAGAGTATGCTCAACAGCTAAGATTAAAACCAAAAAAATATATAGCAGACTGGATTTTTGTAGAAAACTTTATTACATTGTTCCCTGGTGGTGTTAGACACATAGATAAAATTTTATACGTACATAATTAAAAATAACATGGATATAGGAATTATAGGACAAGGTTTTGTTGGTAACGCAATTTACCAAAAATTTAAAAATTATTATAGTGTTAAAACCTTTGATATTAAAGGTATAATGCATTGTACTAGTAATGAACAAGATACTATGTCATGTGATATTGTATTTATCTGTTTACCTACTCCAATGAATGAAAATGGTAGTTGCCATATAGATATAGTTGAAAAGGCAGTTGCCAGTGTATCTAACTTAAATAAAAGAAATATTGTAGTAATTAAATCAACAATTTCTCCAGGTACTGTAGCAAAATGGAATAAAAAATATAATAATATTGATATCATATTTAACCCAGAATTTTTAACTGAAGCTAATGCTATATCAGATTTTGAAAACCAAACACGAATTATATTAGGTGGACCTAGAAAAGCAACTACTAAATTAAAAACTATATATTCTAAAATATTTCCTAAAGCAACTGTTGTTAAAACAGATTCGACATATGCTGAAATGGTTAAGTATGTTACTAACTCATTTTTAGCAACTAAAGTATCGTTTGCAAATGAAATGTATGAAATATGTAATGGGTTAGATGTTGATTATGATAAGGTAATAGAATATGCTACGTATGATAAACGATTAGGTAAATCACATTGGTCAGTTCCTGGTCCCGATGGTGATTTAGGTTATGGTGGTCATTGTTTTCCTAAAGATGTGAAAGCGTTAATTGAAGTGGCAAATGAAAATAACATTTTCCCACTTATGCTAATAGCAGCAGATGAAAAGAATGAACAAGTTAGAAAAAATAAAGACTGGGAATTAATGAAAGGTAGAGCAATAATTTAGATATGGCAGAAACATCAATTATAGTATTGGATGATTTTTATAGTGATCCTCACTTTGTAAGACAAAAGGCATTTGGTATGGAATGGTTAGATAAATATGGAAACCATCCAGGTAGAAGAACATATGCTGATAGACATTCATCTGTTAAACAAGCATTAGAAGATGCTATTGGTAAAAAAGTTACCAATTGGGACGAAGATTGGAATACACATAATGGAGCTTATAATTTATGTACACAAACCGATAGATGTTGGATACATTCTGATTGGGGTACTAGTTGGGCTTGTGTAGTATATCTTACCCCAGATGCTCCTTTATCTTCAGGTACAGGTTTATATCAACATAAAAAAACTGGATTTAGATCACCTCACGATGCTAAAACACCAGAAGAAAAAGCATTAGCTAAAAAATTAGAAGAAGATGATTCTTTAGATTTTACTGCTTGGGAAATGACTGATTATGTTGGTAATGTATTTAATAGAGCAGTAATATATGCTGGACATTATTATCACTCTGCTGTGCAATATTTTGGACATAGTGATGAATATTGTAGAATGCACCAAACTTTCTTCTTTTCAACAGAAGATTAACATTTTTTAAAGACTCCCGCATAAAAATTAGGCTACCACAGATAAAGGTCGTATATTCACACCAAGTTAGTTAAGGTCAAAGCTGGTGTGAGAAGTCCAGGTAAAAGATCCAAAATAAGGTGTAAAACACAATCCACTAATCTTAATTGCATGTGGTTTCAATCTACTGCTTAACAACTTAGCCCCGCGGGCATTTTAAAGACTCCCGCGCAAATATTTGGTTACCCGGAGGAGGGGTCGTATATTTACAGGGTAAATAAGAATAATAATTAAAAACAATAAAGGTTATGTCAAATTTAGAAAATCAATTAGATTTATTTCAAGGAGTATTATTAACAAATAAGCAAGAGCAACAAATTGCTACTTGGGTTGAAGGTATGGCTAAAAGAGCAGTTGCACTTCAAGATGAGGTTAACACAATAATGTTAATGTTAGATAGAGCAGGTTTTGTTCAAAATGAAGATTATAAATGTAATTTTGAAGTTTTTGAAGTAACTCAAGAAAGAGAATTTGGTTATTCATATAATAATACAAATTTTGAGCATGAAGTTACTTATATGAATGCTGTAGGTGGTGTTTCACTTATTATTAACCATATTCATGAAGGTAAAATTAAAAAAAGTAATGCTGGTGTGGATAGAGATGGTGATAAATTAATGTGTTCTACTGTTACTGACCAGTATAGATATTATAAGCCAAGTTCATTATTAACTAGACTTAAAGGGTATAATACTAGAAAAGTATCTGAATTTTTAAAAGATACAGCAGAAAAAATAGCAATGGAAAATGTAATAGCTAAATTTAAAAAACAATACCCTGAAGCTGTTGTTTATTCTAGTACTGATTATTACAGAAGATCTTATACTTCATTCCCAATAGTTAAAGTTAAATTCCCATCAGGTAGTGAAGTTAGTTTTACTTTAGGTTATAGTGATGATTTAGAAAATGTAAGATTTCATAAAAAATATGATGCTGTAAGTGAAAGTACTGAAGCATTAATAGAAAGATTTAGAAACCAACCATCAAAATAATAAAAAAATAATATATTTATGCTCACAATAGAAAAAAAACAAACTATGAAATACAAAATGATTGAATGTCGATCTTGTGGAGGTGACATGCCTGAATTAAGATTAACTAAATATGGTTATAACTTTTGTGTTACATGCTCTGAAAATGGTAAAGGTGAAGGTATGAAACATGGAATACCTGTTATGATGGGAGAGGGTGACCATACATGGATTGAAACTGTAATTATGGATGATAGTCAATATAAGGCATACCAACATAATGAAACAGCTTTCAAAAACATGGAAAAAAATAATAAAGCTGAAATGTTAGATATGGATAAAGATGAAAGAAATTTAGCAGGTCCTTTTATTGTTAAAGACGAAGATGGCAAATAAGAAGAAATTCTTAAGTAAGGAACAAATAGTTGCAGCCCAAGGTAAGACATTATCTAACATGACGGCAGCTAGGTACCTTCATGTTTCATATCAGCATTATAAGAAATACGCTAAAATGTATAACTTATTTGAGCAGCATAAAAACCAAGCAGGTAAGGGTATACCTAAATATTTAAAAGGTCCTAAAAAAATGCCTCACATGAAGGAAATAATTGAAGGTAGAATAGCGGCATCTTCATTTAATCCAAATAAACTTAAATATGCTTTAATTGAACAGGGTTATATAGCAGAAGAATGTGCTGTATGTGGGTTTAAAGAAAGACGTGTATTAGATTATAAAATACCTTTATTGCTACATTTTAAAGATAAAAATAGTAATAATTACAGTTTAGATAATGTTCAGTTATTATGTTATAACCATTACTTTTTACAAGTTGGGGATATATTTAATAAACAGGATGAAAAGCAAATTGAATCTAAACAAGAACATTACGGTACAAGTGAAAAAGTAGAATGGGAAGTAGATGACTACCATTTAGAGCGTTTAAAAGAATTAGGATTAGATAGTGTAGATGAAGATGATCCAAATCAATATGTAAGTAGAATATAATGGCTAAAAAAATAAAATCATTAAATAAGAAGCATCATAAAATCACTCGTGATTATGATAAACAAAAAAGTAAACATTTGGAACGATTAACAGATAAAATACTTAAAAACGATGAAAAAGCCCAACAATTAAAATCAAAAACAATAAAGGGTGATTTTTTAAAAAACTTTTAATATGAATGATAAAAAATATAGAATTTTCATTTTATTGTTAGCTACATTAGCTTTATTTTCATTAATGGCGTTTACAACTTATAGAGCTAAAATAATAAACCCTATAATTGAATTACCTGTTAAAGGTATAACTATAATACCAACTGAACCGTTAACTGTAGATAAAATTGAATTAACAGCAACATCTCACCAAGCATTTTTAGATGCAATTGGGTTTAGAGAATCAGGTAATAGATATGATATTGTAAATCGATATGGTTATATGGGTAAATACCAATTTGGTAGATCAACATTAAAAACATTAAAAATAAATGTATCTAGATCAGAATTTATTAATAATCCTAAATTACAAGAACAAGCTATGTATAAATTGCTTCAATATAACAAAAAGAAACTTAAAAGATATATTGAAAAATATAATGGAAGAGTAATAAATGGTATATTAGTAACTGAATCTGGATTATTAGCAGCCGCACATTTAGGAGGTGCTGGTAGTGTTAGAAAATGGTTTAGAACAGGTAAAATAAGAAGAGATGGTAATGGGGTAAAAATTACTTCATATATGAAACAATTTGGAGGGTATGACTTAAATCTTTAGTTATATATTTATATTAAAAATATAATGGCTAAATCATTACAATTAAGTTCATACATTAGACAATCCAAGAAAAAAAGACCAGGTGTGCATTCAAAGAATGCATCTAAAGGACAAAATGGGTATAAAAATGTATACAAAGGACAAGGTAGATAAATTTAATAAACAAGGTTATATACACTTAAAAGATGTTATTGAGTCTGATTTATTATCATTTACTCGTTATCACTCAATAGAGTTAAAGAATCATTATAAACAATTTGAAGGTCAACCTAGAGCTAATGGTTTAGGTACTTATTGGAAAGGTTTAGAAATGGCTTCAACACTAAACCCTTTATTATTTGAGTCTTATACTCATCCTAATATGCTAGAAATAGCTAAATCATTTTTACAAGTTGATGAACCCTATCTATTTAATGATCAAGTAGTTGTTAAATTACCTAATGAAACATTTTCATTTGAACCACACTATGATAATCAGTATGGGCCTGATCCTGAAGCAGCTTTACGAGGTGAATTTAAAACAATAAATTGCTGTCAGATATTAACTAATATGACTGAAGAAACAGGTCCATTAAGTTGTTTTAATAATCAAACACAACAATATGATTTATTACCCGCAAATAACGGTGATATAATCGTGATTGATGGTAATACACTACATTCATCGACTCATAATAAATCCGGCAAAATACGCGCGTTATATGCGTGTGTTTATTCAACTCATTCAATAGGTAATTTTCAATCTGGATATCATACTCAAAAATTTCCGCATAAAAACTAGGCTACCGCATAGAGGGGTCGTATATTTACGTGTTGTTAATAATGAAGTTAACACACTAAATAAAGGTTATGAGTGAAAATAAAAGGTATGTAGTACAAATGGAAATGTACGTTTATGCTGATAATGATTATATGGCTAAGAAACGAGCCAATGATTTAAAATTATCAATAAGTAATAGACGTCATTCCGATCATGTTAAAGTTACTGAAATAGGTGAACAACCATTTGCCTCAACATATTATCGTAAATTCGATGATATAACATTTACACCTAAAGATATGTTGGACGAACCATTACCGTTTTAATATGGAAGGAACAGAATTATTACACAAAGCAATGAACGTAGGATATAATATGTTAATGGGTGATGAAACTCCATTTACGCCTAATGATAGTGATGAAGTAGAAGATATGATATTCATCCCAGACCCAGAAATTACTGAATTAGAAATGGCAGAAGATCTACTTGAATATTTTATAGTTGAAGAAGATTATGAAAAATGTGCCAATATAAGAGATATTATTAACCTAAAAAAAGCAATAGAAGTATGTCTGAAATAAAAATAGGCGATCGAATTAGAATATATGAAGATCAAGTTAAAATTGTATTTGGATTTAGACCAAATGGTAACCCATTAATTAAAAATAAAGGTACATTATGTCAAGTACCACTTAAAGCTTGTAAAAAATGGTAGAGTTAATAGAACAGTTATACCAAACTAATGAGATTAGTGAGGAAGTTAAAAACAGATTATTAAGTAAACATTATGGTAATACAAATTGTTCGTATTCAGGATTACCATCACCTAAAGCATATGAAGCATGAGAAGATATAATGGGTGTGAATTAGAATCACCACTGTATAGACAAGTAGCAGCTGAAATGGATACAGAGCGTGTTAAAAAAGGATTACATTCCACAATGAGCATGCCAATTAATGAATATAAAACTAAAAGAGGTAAACGTAATGGCAGAAAATAGAGGTAGACCAAGTGAAAAACCAGCAGTAGCATTAGATAAGTGGGTATTAGAAACCGAAGACCAAATATGGCATTTTGATAGAAGTAAATCAACTAATGGATGTTGGAAAGTAGAAACTAAATATAAGGCAGGTGAAAAACAAGCCAAACCTAAAATTGATCAACGAATGTATCATAAGAACATGCCTACAATAGTAGTATTTAAAACATCAAACCGTTCAAATGCTAAAACTAAAATGAAGGTAATTAATAAAAATATTGATTATGTTTTATCAGCTAAAAAGATACCAGGCATACCTGATATTGCTGAATGGTTAGAAATAGGTGTTGGTACTTCATTCATCAGCAAGTATACAAAAAAAGTATAATTTGAGTTAAATTTATATATTTATAATAAACATTTAAAAATAGACGATCATGGTTAAATTATTAGTTATTTTAGTATTAGTAGTAGCTGCAGCAGCAGTATACTATTTTGGATTTTACAAAAAAGGTAAAATCAATGATAGGGATGGAGATTATATTCCTGATGAAGTAGAAGATACAATTAGAGATGTTAAAAAACACGCTAAAGAAGTAAAACGTAGAGCTAAAAGCGTTAAAAAAGAATTAAAAGATGTGGTTCAAGCCGCTAAAGGTAAAAAAATCAAAAAATAAATAAAAATGAGTAAATATAATTTAACAGATCTATTTGAAAGTAACATGATGGGAAATATGTCTGATGACGAAAAAAGAAGATTTAGTCAATTATCTGATGATGATCAATTAAAACTTGAAAAAATATTTTCTATGATGAAAGCTGAAAAAAATAAGTCAAACGATCCAAAATCAGCAGTAATAGATAAAGCAGGTAATACTGATTCATTAGCACCAGGTGAAATAGCTGAAGATTTTGATAGTGTAGTAGATGATATTATGGATCAAGGTAAATCAAGAGAAGACGCTGAAAAAATTGCTGGTTCAATTAATGCTAAATATGTAGGTAATTATAAAGAAGGTGTTGAAGAAAATGGTCATGTTGATGATTATACAGAAGAAATAGCTGAAGAAAATGATGAAGATAAATTACCATTAGATGAAAATATTTATGTTGACGGAGATGAAGTTAAAATGCATCTAAAACAATATAGAGATGGTAATATAGATGGTGATGATTTAGCTCAAGCATTTGAAGAAATTGTATTTGGTAAAGTATCACCTCCAAGTGAAAGAGGATTTAATACTAAATATGGTATGGAAGAAGGAGCAATGCAACCAGGTGAAGGTGATTTAGAATCAGGTGAAACAGGTAACATGAATGCTTTAACTGAAGTATCAATGAGAGATATTATCACAGCATTAAAGAATGATGCTAAAGCAACAGACTCAGAAATTAAACAATATATGGCATCAGTAAAAAAATCAGGTGATAAATTTGATGATGCAGATGATTATGTTGAAGATTTTAAAAACTATGTTGCTGATAAATCATTACAAGAACACTTTGTTAGATTTTTAAAAGATTACCAATAAAATAAAATAATAAAAATAAATGGATAATTTTGATTTAAGAAAATATTTAGCGGAAGGCCGCTTATTAAAAGAAGAAATGGATTACCACATTGAACTTCTAACCCCAGAAATAGCTTTTGACGTCGAGTCAGGTGAATTAGCAGATTCTCCATATGAATTTGGTACTGAAGATGAAATAGAAGATGGTGAAGTAGATGTTACGACATATACTGATGCAGATGAATTAGATGAATTTGTTTTTGGTCGTAGCTATAATCAAGCTAAATATTTCGAAAAAGAATACCCAGGTTTATTTAAAGTAGTAGTAAAATAAAATAAAATAAAATAAAGATAATGCGGTATCCATTTGGCTACCGCATTTTTTCTTCGTATATTCACGGGTAATTAAAAATAAAGGTTATGCCCATAGTAGAATTTTCAAATTTAAACAAATACGGTCACAAGCGAACCCGTAGATTTTATCAAGAAAAATCCAATTTGAGTATCAACCCAAGTGGGTTTGGTCCGTTTATAGCTTACAGGTTATTCAAATATGATGTTGAGTGTCATTTACCTCCAACAATAGCTAATATAAATGGTAAAACATATATAATACCATTATGGAAGGAAGTAATTGAAGGTACAACATTAAATGATATTAATTGGATTAAACCTAAACCAAAGAAACAACCAGCTAAACAAAAACCAGTAGTAGAAACTAACGTTAGTGGAAGTGGGTTAGGTGAATATACAACTAAACATTATCCTGAAAGTGGTAAATTCCATTGTACGTGTCCTGGATATTGGAGATCAGGTGGTAATTGTAAGCATGTAAAAGCAATGCGCGTAAAATTAGGAGTAGCAAAATAGAGTTCGTATATTCACGTATAATAAAAAAATAAAGGTCATGAAAACATTTAAAGATTTAGAATTTAAGAAACATAAAGTTTGTAAAGGTATTCAAGCATCACTTGAAATTAAACCTAATGTGTTTATCTCTGTAGTTGCAGGTGAAGGTATGTACAGTTCAGGTAAAAGTGGTGTTAGAGGAGCAGTAAATAAAGTTGAAGATGTTTCTTCATTTGAAGTTGCTATTATAAATGAAAACTTACCTGATGATGAGCAAGAATGGGATGTTCAGGGATGGTGTAGTAGAGAAGATATTGATAAATTAATATTAACAGAAATAAATAAATAGGTTATGTCATTAACAATTAAAAAAGGTAAAAGAAATTTACAAGAAATTTATTCCGCAATTACAGATGCTTATTCTAATGGCACATTAGATGAAATGAAACGTATGTCTGAAGAATTTGTAGTTGAAATGAGAGTTGAGAAATATAAGGGTAGAGGATTTATTAATACTATTCAAAAGATAAATAATAAAACTAAATTACTTACTTTAATGACTAATCTCCATATGCAAGATAGTAAAGAAACAGCTGAATTAAGTAAAATATAATATGGAAAAAAACGGAGTATATAATTGTAAAAATGAAAACAATGAGGTAGTTTATGTAGGCTCTTCAGGTGTTACATTAGATAAATTAGAATGGAATCATAGAAATTACTACAACTTCCCTGATGGCTACGAAAGCAAATTTAGAAAAAACCTAAGAGAATATGGTCAAGATTGGGTATTTGAATGGTTAGTAGAACCTATTGAGTGTAGTAAAAAAATTATAGAAACAATTGAAAGATCATT
>JACKZZ010000009.1_pt1 | contig 48676 bp, 39 predicted proteins | sample 8027871 | NCBI WGS metagenome assembly JACKZZ01 (sample SAMN15724774, study PRJNA655200) | protist metagenome | isolation source: fluorescence activated cell sorting (FACS) single amplified genomes of... | place: USA: West Boothbay Harbor, Gulf of Maine | collected 2000-07-19
AGAATTAGACCCTATGACTGGCTCAATTACAGATATCGGTGCCACTGCTCAAGGGCTCAACGATATTGACTTCGATTCAGATGGTCAAATGTACGTTAATGGAGGCTATGGTTGGGGCCCTGGTCTTTCATTCGGAGAAATGGATAAGACGACCGGAGCTAGTACAACTGTACTTATCCCAACTGGAACGGATTGGGGTTCATCTGCATTAGCATATGAGCCATTTGATGATGATTTTATGTATTTAGGTTCCGGAACTAACAACTACAGTAGAATAGACCAGGATGCCGGAACTTTTGCTTACGGAACTGTAAGTGGTTTCAGTGGAGAAGCTCACGGTCTTGTAGCTATTGACGACAATACGGCATGGTTTAATGTATACAGTTCATTGTATTCATTAAACACTAACACGGGGGTCGCAACGTATGTAGGTGGTATCCCTGGTCAATACCACTCAATGGGGTTCGGGCCAACGCCATGCTCAGAAATCATAGTAGACGTCAGTTCTTACGCATTCTGTGAAGGTGAGGAGGTTACGTTAACTGGAACTTCAACGACAGGTGGAACTATCACATGGTCCGACGGTGTCGAAAATGGAGTCGCTTTTGACCCAGGTCTTGATGGTACTTATGAGTATTTTATCTCTAGTGATAGTGAAGACGATTGTCCGATAGACGAACCATTTGTCATCGAAGTAATCGGACTACCAACTGTTCTCGCAGGTGCTGGTGATTTAAATTTCTGTGTTGATGAATCAATTACCTTATCAGCAGCTGGTGACGCCCATTTATATGAGTGGAACGACGGTGCAGAATTAGACTTAATGCCTGGAGTTGGTGAATATACTTTCATTTTAACTGGGTATTATACTGAAGGTGGATGTTTAGGAGAAAATGATGATGAAGTTACTGTTACTGTTCACGACCTTCCAGTAATTACGGCTAATGCTGACGACGATATCATTTGTCTTGGATTAGACGTGACCTTAAATGGTGACGGTGGAGAATCATACGAATGGGACATGGGTGTAATAGATGGAGTAGCGTTTTCTCCAAATACTTTGGGAACTACAACCTATACGGTTACAGGTACGGATGAAAATGGTTGTGAAAATACAGCAACTGTTGATGTTGAAGTGGTTGAAGGAATCACGATCAATGTTGAGAGCTTCACAATTGAAACTGAAGGTGATGATGGTGAAATTAATATCTTCATTACTGGTGGCGCTCCTGCATATGTTTTTGATTGGGATAATGATGGAACTGGAGATTTCGATGATACGGAAGACTTAACTGGTCTTACAGAAGGAACCTATACAGTTGTTGTGATGGGTGAAGGCGGATGTGAAGCAACGCGTACTTTTGAAATGTGGAGCCAATTGAGCATCGAAGATGAAACAAACGATGTACTAACTGTTTATCCGAACCCAACAATTGATAATATTCAAATCTCTTTAGCTGGAACTTTCCAGTATGAGTTAGTTGGAATGAATGGACAGATTCTTATTTCTGGAACTGCTACTGATAAAGAAGAGCTTTCTTTAGATAATTATGCAAGCGGAGTTTATTTCGTAAACGTAAGTTCTGGAGATTATACTTCTACAGTAAAAGTGGTGAAGAAGTAAATCAAACTTAATTCATATAAAAAAGGGGTTCCAGTCTTGGAACCCCTTTTTTAGTTATGTATCTTTATCAAAGGATATAATAAATAATTTCTCGCATACTTTTTGTAACCGATATTAATTATGAAAAAATTAGGACTACTTCTATTATTGGTTGGGTTGGCAAGTACAAGCTTTTCTCAAATAAAAAAAGTCAAAATTAAAGCAGAACGAGGTGTTAAATATCTATACCATACAGACAGTGTTTGCTTTGAACGAAAAGATGTAATTGCAATGACTCGTGTTTTTCACGATTTCTACATAGCCGTACGTGACGACAATTTCGAAGGTTTTAAAGACTGCCTCAGTCCAAATACCTTAAAAATAATCCAAGGTGATAAACTTGAACGCAAGTTTGGGAAATACAAAAAATACCAACTTAAGTTTACAGGTAATGTTGATTTAAGGTACATAAAACCTATACCTGTAGAAAAAACCCCAGAGCCTACCAAGGTTTATATTTTGGCTATTAAACTTTCCGATAATCAAGTCATAAAAGGGCGGGTCGGATTTGATCCACTAAAGCGACTAAAATTTGATGGCGACGAACATTACCTCGGTATGACCATGGTTAAAACAGATGCTGGTTTTCGTGTTTCTATTCTTTGGTAAAAATTATTCTCGCATGCTATAACCAGTTATTTAAATAATAAAAATTCACTATCTTTCCTGAACACTAACTAACTAAAAAATGCTGAAGCAACTTTTCCTCTTTTCCATTCTCGTGCTATCGGGAACATATTCTTTTGCTCAACTACCTACTCCACTATATGCTGGACATGTTCGCTGGTCGGGTGAAGGTAATCAACTAGATGAAATTGATACCACCGGGGGTGCTTTTACTGTTGTTGGCTCTGTAACATTGTCTTCAGATTTTGCAGCTGTCCAGGGTTTATACGGTTTAGCTACTGATCCAACTGATAACCAGATATACGCAGTATATCAATGGAGTGGATCTAATGACAGAAGGCTTGGTCTACTTGATCCTACTTCAGGATCAATTACTGATATCGGAAATTCTGGAAACATTGTGGATATCGACTTTGGACCAGACGGCACATTATACGGAATAACTGGTAGTCCAAGTGGAAGTGATGATTTTGTATCAATAGACAAAGTTACGGGGAGTACAGCTGTTTTGACAACAATTCCGTCGGCGACATGGGGTAACGCTATTGCTTACGATTCTTTCGCTGACGAAATGCTATACGTTTCAGCGAGTAGCGAATTTGTTCGGATCGATCTTGGCACACTTACATTGACTGATATTGGGTCAACAGGAATGTCATCAGAAATTAATACCATGGTCATAACAGGACCAGACAGGGGTTATGCAATGAACTGGGGAACACGTTATAATTTTGATCCAACAACTGGCACTTATTCAGGAGCAACTGGTGCAAGCACCTACCATGCAATGGGTTTTGGTCCATTACCATGTACCGCGCTTACCATTGGTGTCACAGCAATAGATGCCTGTGAGGGTGCTGAAATTACACTAGATGCTGATTCACCTGGAGGTGGAACAATAACTTGGGATATGGGCGTTGAAGATGGTGTTCCGTTTATTCCTGGTCCGGCTGGAACCTACTCGTATACAGCTACTAGTGATATCCCTGAAGAATGCGAATTGAACGTATCAGTTGAAGTATTCCCTTTACCAACGGTCATTGCTGGCTCGGGAGATGAAAATTATTGCGAGGGAGAAACGCTTGTTTTATCTGCCGGAGGAGACGCTGATGATTATGACTGGGATCCATTAGACCTTGATCCGGGAGTTGGAACACATACATATGTTTTAACCGGTTCTTACGATATCGGTTGTATCAATACGGACACTGTAGAAATTACTGTTCATCCTTTACCGACAGTAACGGCAAGTGTTGATGATGATTTAATTTGTACTGGAGATGAAGTTATACTCACGGGTGGTGGCGCTGAAACCTATGAGTGGGATTTAGGTGTTGTTGATGGCGAGCCACACGCACCTGTACTTATTGGTGATAATGTATTTACAGTTACCGGTACAGATGAAAATGGTTGTGTCAATACGGCTACGGTCGAAGTTGAAGTTGTTGATGTAATTACGATTACAGGTGTAACAACAGATGAAATTGAAGGAAATGACGGCACAATAGACATCTCAATTTCAGGCGGTGCTCCTGCTTATATCGTAGACTGGGATGATGATGAAATTGGTGAGTTTGATGATCCTGCTGATCGCACAGGCCTTGCGGGTGGTACCTATACGGTTGTCGTTATCGGAGCAGAAGGTTGTGAGGGTACGGCCACTTTTACTGTAAACAGTCAATTAAGTATTGGTGAAGTAAACATTGAAGTTAATGTTTTTCCAAACCCTACAGCCGAATCATTTATGATTCAATCACCAGGCCAATTTGCCTTTGTGCTGCAAGATATGAAAGGTGCTGTTTTATTAAGTGACACGGCAAATGATAATACTGAGGTTTCGCTAGAACAATTTGAGACAGGTACTTATATTCTAACATTGACGATTAACAACCAGCAGTTCACCCAGAAAGTAGTCAAATACTAGACTAGAAACGTTTGGTTAGAATTTCATCTGGTTTACCTTGTACCACAGCCCCCTCGACAGGTTGATTGGCGTCCGCAAGCTTTTTCATGTGCACCACTTGGTCCGCCATTTCGAAAATCACATCTTTACGGTGGCTGATCATAAGCACGGTAGTTCCCAATTCTTGCTGAATTATTTTTAATTCACGAATCAAATCACCAATAGCCTCATCATCTAAGGCTGAAAAAGGTTCATCAAGCAATAAAAGCTGGGGTTGTTGACAAAGCGCCCTTACAATCGAAACGCGCTGTCTTTCTCCACCTGACAATTCATGCGGATAATTACCCATCATATCTGCCAATCCAACAACTGCTAAGAGTTTTTCTATTTGGTTTGATAGTTTGCCATCAGATGCATATTCTAAATTGCGCTTAACAGTCATATTAGGAAACAAATTGAAGTCTTGAAAAACAAAACCTGGTTCCCGCTCGGCAATAGACAAGTTAATTTTTTGGGCACTGTCGTACCAAACTTTATTATCAATTTTGATAATTCCGCTATCCGGACTTTCAAGACCTGCGAGCATGCGTAATACAGTCGATTTACCTATTCCCGATTTACCGTAAATTGCAGAAGTTGTTCCATTCGGAAAATCCGCCTTGCAATAAACCTCAACTTTTCGGCCTTTATTGCTAAATGTTTTATGTAATTCAAAACTAAGCAACTCTGGTTTGATTTGATTTTCGAGTGAATAATAATAGACTCAAAATGAGGATAAAACTAATACCTAATAAGATCGCTGCGTAAACATGCACCTTATCGTAATTCATGGCGTTCATCTCATCATAAATCGCCACAGAGGCCACGTTTGTATCCGCCATTTTACCTCCGATCATAAGCACGAGACCAAACTCACCTATTGTATGTGCAAAGGTTAATAAGATACCATTGAGCAAATTCTTTTTGATATAGGGCAAATAAACATACCATAACGCACTCTTCCTCGATTTTTTCAAGAGGTAGGTTGACTCAATCATGTTTTTTGGAATACCACGAAAACCATTAATAATTGGCGTGAGCATAAATGGGGTACAAAAAATCAATGATCCTAATAATATGCCAGGAAAAGTAAAAGCCAAAGAAAAGCCAAAGGTTGATTCAAAAAACCCACCAAACCCACTACTTGGCCCTAAAAATTGAAGAAAATAAAAACCCAATACAGTTGGCGGTAAAACAATCGGCAGCATCAAAACACTCTCTAAAAGTACTTTACCTTTCCATTTTGAGAACGCCATAAAATATCCTAAAGGCACACCAATAACAAAGAGTATCAACGTGGTTAGCGTAGCCAGTTTGAACGTGACATAAAAAGGCGTAAAATCCATCTAATCGGTAAAATATCCAAAATAATTCAAAACAGCCTTAATTTTAGAAGACTGAATATAGTCGACCATTTTTTTTGCGGCTTCAGAAGATACGCCCTCCTGGTTTGTTATGACCATGGCATTCTGTAAAATAGGATCAAAAAAGCTTTGATCAACCTCTATATAGCCATAATCATCACTATGCTTAATCTTAAACGTATAACTGGTAAAAGCAACATCAACAGCTCCTGTCACAATATATTGATTTACCTGACCGATGCTCTCCCCTACTACTAGCTTGTCAAGACGATTTGTTTTTAAGTTCTTTGCTTCTAAAAAAGCATCCGCTGCCATGCCGTATGGTGCAGTTCGATTATCTGCCAAACCGATTCGTTGAATAGATTCATCCATCATTGCACTTTCAACGGACTGGTATTGTTTTATTTTCTGATAAACAAATAACAAACGACCTTTTGCATAATTGAAAGGTTGCTCGCCTTTTTCTAAATCATAAAGATGGTCAGGATAAGCTGCGTTAGCAGAAAAGAAGAGGTCATAAGGTGCTCCATTTTCTATCTGGGCGGTCAACATGCCGGATGAACCATAGGTAGTTTCGCATACAATCCCTTGCTCATCTTCGAACAAATCAACGATTGAATCCATTGCAAATTGCATATTTGCTGCGCAGGCAATCTTTAACGTTTCTTTTTCAGCACCATTCGAGCATGCAAAAACAAACGTTAAAAAAATAAGAATGAAACTGCTTTTCATGTTAAAAAGTTGCGGTCGATAAAATTATAAAATATTCAAGGATAATCAGCGATCTAAAGTGGTCAAAAGAGTAGAATATTGAGTTTTTTGAATAGTATTAACCGTTTTTGCTGTTTCATACTGAAAATTATGCTTCTCACCTTTTTCTGGGTTTAGTGAAATACAGATTCTCATTTTTCAATAATTTATAGTGGTGATCCTCTTAAATTCTGAGTTATCTCAAAAAGGAAATCCTTATCTTTGGGTCCAAATTACGAATAGAACATGTACAGAACACATCATTGCGGCGAATTAAGATCAGAAAATTGCGGAACCTCTGTTACCCTATCAGGCTGGGTACAAACAGTACGAGATAAAGGACATATCATTTGGGTTGATCTAAGAGACCGATACGGTATCACTCAAATTGTTGGTGAAAAAGGAGTTATTGAAGATGTGGTACTTGATCAATTGAAAGGGTTAAACCGAGAAGATGTTGTTCAAATAACAGGCGAGGTGATTGAACGATACCAGAAAAATCCTGAAATGCAAACGGGCGATATCGAAATTAAAGCGGCAAAAGTTAATGTTCTGAACAAGGCAATTACTCCACCTTTCACCATTGAAAATGAAACGGATGGTGGAGAAGAGTTGCGTATGAAATACCGTTATTTAGATTTAAGACGGAACCCAATCCAAGAAAAGTTAAAACTTAGACATAAAGTTTCTTTAGAAACACGTAAATATTTAGATGCGGTTGATTTTATAGAGGTTGAAACACCTTACCTGATCAAATCGACTCCTGAAGGGGCAAGAGATTTTGTTGTTCCAAGCCGAATGAATCCTGGTGAGTTTTATGCCTTACCTCAATCTCCGCAAACCTTTAAACAATTATTGATGGTTTCTGGTTTTGACCGTTATTATCAAATCGTCAAATGTTTTAGAGATGAAGATTTAAGAGCTGACCGCCAACCTGAATTTACGCAGATTGACTGTGAAATGGCATTTGTTGAACAAGAAGACGTCCTTCAAACTTTTGAAGGGTTGATTAAACATCTTTTCAAAATCTGCCGAAATCACGAGTTTGAAGGCGATTTTCCGAGAATGACCTATGCAGAAGCCATGGAGCGCTTTGGTTCAGACAAACCGGATATGCGTTTCGAGATGGAATTTGTCGACCTTAATCCGGTTGCAAAAGGTAAAGGTTTTGGTGTTTTTGATAGTGCCGAACAAGTACTTGCCATAAATGCTAAAGATTGCGCCGGTTATACAAGAAAGCAATTAGACAAGTTAATCGATTGGGTAAAACGCCCTCAGGTGGGTGCAAAAGGTTTAATTTATTGTAAATGCAATGAAGACGGTTCTTTTAAGTCATCTGTCGATAAGTTTTTTGATCAGGATGCGTTAGCAGCATGGGCAAAAGCTTGTAAAGCAGATAAAGGTGATTTATTATTGGTTCTTTCTGGTGATTTAGCTACTGTTAGAAGCCAAATGAACGAATTAAGACTCCATATGGGTGATGAGTTAGGTTTAAGAAACCCTAATGTCTTTGCTCCTTTGTGGGTGTTAGATTTCCCACTTTTAGAATGGGATGAGGAAAGCGGACGCTACCATGCGATGCACCACCCTTTTACTTCACCTAAAGCAGAAGATTTTCATTTAATTGATACAGACCCTGGCAAAGTAAGAGCCAATGCCTATGATTTAGCTGTGAATGGTGTTGAGTTGGGGGGTGGATCAATCCGAATCCATGACAAAAAATTGCAAGCACGAATGTTTGAGTTATTAGGTTTTTCAGATGAAGAAGCAAAAGCTCAATTTGGGTTTTTAATGAATGCATTCGAATATGGAGCGCCACCACATGGTGGATTAGCTTTTGGTTTTGATCGACTCGTTGCGACGATGGGTGGTTCAGAATCTATTCGTGATTATATCGCTTTCCCTAAAAATAATAGTGGTCGTGATGTTATGATTGACTCGCCTGCTCCGATTGATGCAGCGCAACTAACAGAACTCTTTTTAGCAACCAAAGCTGTCCCTGAAAAACAATAAACCAAACTATTTTGATTCGCTCCCTCTTTTTATTGCTCTTACTCACCTCATTTAACTGGGGGTTTGGACAAGCAACATCACTATTGGAACTTTCTGAATCAAATCCAGACTCTGTTTTTCAAGTAGCGCAAAAAAACTTATTGAATGCTACATCTGATGTTGAAAAAGCTAAAGCTTATCATATTTTAGGTTGGTCAGATTATCATTTAGGAAGTGTTGACAACGGGCTATCTTATTTCCTTAAAGAGGCGGCGGTTTATGAAAACTTTTCCGACTCGCACGCAGATGTAAAAGCGCGTAATTTACTTGCTCTTGCCAACGCCTATTATGGTTCGGGTCAATTACTTCCTGCAGATAGTGTTTTAATCATCGCGCAGTCTCTTTTTCCTCAACTTAATGATGAAGGGTTAAAGATCGATATCTTGCTAGAGTCGGGATGGGTAACGCGTGAGCAGGGAAGACATTTAGACGCACTTGATGCCTATTTAAAAGGACTTGACATTGCCATATCGAATAAGGATGGTGCTAGAATTGCAGATGCGAATATAAAAATTGGCGTCGTTTATCATGTTATGGGAGATTATCCTAAAACCAAAGAATATTATGATAAAGCGCTAATAAGTTTCCAAACTTTAGATTTAGACATTAGAGAAGCAAGACTTTATAATAACTATGGTTTATACTACCAAGAAATAAATCAACCGACTAAAGCGATCGCCTTTTTTGAAAAGTCTATCGAAATGAATGATACATTGGGTAATCCAAGAGGTGTTGCTATTGCAACAGAGAATATAGGGTTACTTTGTTTCGAAGAGTTTGAGAACAATACATTAGCATTACAACAATTTGATAAAAGTCTTAAAATTTGGAGAGCAGAAGAAGATATCTATAGTCAAGCTATTACATTGGGTTATAAGAATAATGTTTACTTAGCACAAAAAAAATTCAATTATGTTGTTGATACAGGTCACCATGTATTGGATTTAAGTTTGGCTTCGGGATCAAAAAGTGTTCAAATAGAGGCCCTTCGCCAGCTGGCCTATGGCTATCACGGATTGGATAAAGATAACATCGCCTTTCAATACTTTGAGCAACACCACAACCTAAAGGATAGTCTTTCTCAGCTTAATGATTTTGATGAAATCAAACTCATGGGTCAACGTTTTGAAATTAAACAAGCACACGTAAAAGACTCTTTAGAACTCGTTATTCAGCATCAACAAGTTCAAGCTGGTTTAGAAACGAAAAATAGACGACAACGTTTTATCTCTATCATTCTATTAATTGGTTTTACTGCCCTGATATTAATCGTTTTTCTTTTATTTAAAAGCCGAAAAGAGCGCCAAAAAAGTGCTGCTATTATTGAGCGTGCCAATAAAGAACTGCAATCTAAAAACGATGCCATCATTGATAGTATAAATTATGCAAAACGAATTCAGGCATCCATTTTACCAACAAAAAAGGACATGTACGCTTGTTTTCCAGACCATTTTGTCCTCTATCAACCGAAAGATATTGTTGCTGGTGATTTTTATTGGCTTTCTGCTGCCGGCGAAAACGGAACTGATTCAACTTTTCTTGCAGCTGCAGACTGCACAGGACATGGCGTTCCCGGTGCAATGGTAAGTATTGTATGTGAAGGTGCATTGAGAAAAGCCATTAATGAGTTTCATTTGACGGATCCTGCTGAGATCTTAGAATCTGTCAGTAAAATCGTTCAATCTCATTTTGATCAGGGTGACTTAGAAATTAATGATGGTATGGATGTTTGTCTAATTGCAGTTAAAGAAACAAAAGACGGATATGATATTCATTATGCGGGGGCAAACAACCCGCTTTGGATCATTCGTTCTGGACAGGATATTGTTGAGGAACTCAAGCCTACTAAACGTCCCATTGGACGCTATATCAATCCTATTCCATTTCAAACGAAAAAGACTCATATCAAAAAAGGGGATTCGGTTTATTTGTTTTCTGATGGTTATGCGGATCAATTCGGTGGTATGAAAGGAAAAAAATACAAATACAGTGCTTTAAAGAAACTTTTTCTTTCAAACGCACATTTACCTGTTCACAAACAAGAATATGTTTATGCTCAAGAGCTTGAAAACTGGAGGGGAGACATTGAACAAATCGATGATATTTGTGTTATAGGTGTACAATTTAATTAATTGATAAAAGTCACTTTCCTTCTAACCTATTAGCCCTATTTTTGTAAAAAATAAGTAATGAAAGGTATTATTGGGTTTATAATTATTCTGGTTGTTGGTATTACCATTGCAGTCACGCTGAATATGAAACATTATTCAGATGACCCTGAATCAAGTTATAACCGAAATGAAAACAACCGATTAAAAGTATACAGCCCTTTTGACGTCAATCCTGCGCTTGTAGATAGCTCTTTGCATGATAAGCGTAAAGATCATACTATTTCTGATTTTTCTTTCTTAAATCAGCTTGGAGACACTATTACAAAATCAAATGTGACGGGTAAAATTTTTGTTGCTGATTATTTCTTTACGACATGTGGCGGTATTTGTCCGAAAATGACTACACAGCTGCAGCGAGTGCACCGTGAATTTCTTACAGACCCCAACTTTTTAACCTTAAGTCATACGGTTAATCCAAAGATTGATACCGTAGAGGTGATGTATAAATATGCCGAACGTTTCGGAGCTGATCATAAAAAATGGTGGTTCTTAAGCGGCAGCAAGGCTGATTTATACACCATGGCGCGTAAATCATATTTGGTCGTTCCTGATAAAGAAGACCCTAATTTTGATCACGGTGCAGAATCCGACTTTATTCACACAGAAAACTTTGTCTTGATTGATCCTATTGGAAGAATCAGAGGAATGTATGATGGAACCAATGAAGCAGAAGTATCCGAATTAATTCGCGATATATATGACCTTAAAAGGGAGTATAAGTTTGAATAAAGAAAATCGGATATACGTCTAATCTGCTTAGATCAAATTTAATCGCTCCATCAATTGATCCTTAAATGACCCGCCAATTGGAACAGTCTTTTTGTCATTCTCCAGATTTAAATTTGGATACTCGATTGAAGCAATTTTATCAACACGAATAATAAATGATCGATGTACGCGAATAAAATGTTCACTAGATAGTTTTTTAACGATGTCTTTCATTGTTGAATGAATCGTGTAGCGGCTTTCTAATGTATTGATGACAACATAATCTTTATGCGCTTCTACAAAATAAACATCCTTGGTCTTAATCTTAACCAGTCTACTTTTAGATTTTACAAATATAAAATCTTGAGAATCTTTATTTTCAATCAACGAATAAAATAAATCACGCTCTTTTAAAACCTCTTTTTCCTTGGAGTATTTGTATAAAGCCATTTCAATTGAAGTATGTAAGTCTACTCCTTTAAAAGGTTTTATGATATAACCATAAGGTTCTGTTACTTTTGCTTTCGATAGGGTTGCTTCATCAGTATACGCCGTCAAAAAGATAACCGGAATGTTTAATTCCTTCTTTACACGCTCTGCAGTCTGGATTCCGTTGATGTCTCCTTTCAACATGATGTCCATTAGAATAATATCCGGACTTGTTGTCGCCGCTAATTCAAATGCTTTTTCACCAGTAGACGCAGCTCCAACAACATTATACCCTAATTTCTTAAGGCTATGTTGAATGTCTTTGGAGACAATACTTTCATCTTCTACTACGAGTACGTTTGTTTTCACCATGGGAACTTATGATTCTTGCTTGTCAAATATAATTAAATATTTTGTTCCTTTCTCGGTATTCAGAATTAGTTCTCCATCAATTTGATCAACCAAAGTGTCCACCAAACCAAGGCCTAATGAATCGCTATCCTCTATTTTAAATCCTTCAGGGAGTCCTACACCAAAGTCTTCAACACGAATTTTTACTTTGCCTCCTTCTTCTTTTATCTCAACTTGAATTTCACCCTCTTTGCCCTCTGGATAGGCATATTTCATGGAATTAGAAACTAATTCGTTGAGTATTAATCCACAAGGAATAGCTTGATCTAAAACCAATTGTACACGGTCTACTTTTAGGTTTAATTTAGTTTCACTGGTATAAATCTGATAAGAATGAACAAGGTTTTGAATCAGGTTGGTAATGTAATCATGAAAATCAATAGAAGAAAAATCCTTGGTTTGATACAAACTTTCATGAATGTATGACATGGATCGAATTCGGTTTTGACTCTCATTGATAATTTCTAAAGTCTTTTCATCCTCAACATAAGAGGATTGAAGATTTAGAATACTGCTTATTACCTGTAAATTGTTTTTTACACGATGATGAACCTCTTTCAAAAGAATTTCTTTTTCCTGAATGGACTCAATTAATCGTGTCTCAAATTCGACTTTGTCTGTTACATTTCTTGTAATCACAATTACTTCATTACTGTTGACGCGAGAGTATCTATTTTCATAGTACATCTTCTTTTTTGTTCGGCCAATAAGGAAAGGAATAATAAAATTCTGTGTGTGCACTCGTCCGGTTTGCAAGGCTTTTTTAATGTGTATTAGAAATGCTTTAGCTAGTTCCTTATTCTTAAATACATCATTGACATGCATGTCCAATAGATCAGTTGTAAAAGCAAAGTCTTTCAACAACTGTCCACCTTCTTCATTTAAACGAAAATCTGTAAAATAACCTTCCTTATTCACCTTAAATAACATATCGGGAATTGCAGAAACCGTTGCTCTATTATTCGCTTCACTGTCTTTAACTCTTCTTTGGTTTAAAACCTTATCTGTTATGTTGTGTGCGATAAATACAATCTCCTTAATTGGCTCTCCTTCCACTCGAACTGGACTAATGAACGACTCTATCCAAGTTTGTCCTTTTAATGTTGGAAAATGACTAATGATTTCAACTGATTCACCTCTAAGTGCTCGTTTAAAACGCTTAATCAACTTTCCATAAGCCGCTTCTGCAATAGGAAAAGTATTCAAAAAATCATCTCCAATCTCTACATCAACACTAAGATATTCCTTCATCATTCGCTTAAAGCTGGAATTAAATGAAGCGATGTTTAAATCCCTATCAATTGTGAGAATAAAAAGGTTGCTAGAGCTCTCAAAAAGTGCGTTCAATTTAGATGTATTCTTCGTTAACTCCTTTTGCGTTAATTCATGTTTCTTAATCTCATCTGATAATTTGCGATTAGTTTCTTCAGCTATTTCAGCTCTTAACCGTTGAATATTATATTCGTTTTGAAGTCCAATATCCATTAACATAATCAGGTTCGCTTTTTCTCCACGATAAACTATGTTTACGAAGTGAATACTATATCGTTTTTTCCCACCATCCAGCTCAATTTGTGTATAAGAGCTAATTTTATTTTTTGATTCATTAACTAACTCTTCAAGCAGATCATGGTGCTTTTTTGGGAAAATTTCATGCAAGTCCTCTGACTCATCATTCAGAATTTCACTTCTTAATATTTCTCCATTTGAATTTTGATACACAAGTTTATTGTTGCTGAAAATAAACATGGCCGCCAGCGAATTATCTAAAATACCACGAAAACCCTCTGCATTTTGATGCATTTTTTTGGTGCTATCGACCTTATCTGTAATGTCATTGAAATGAACTTGGATAATAAATTTATCGTCCATTTCAAGCCCTACAAATGATATTTCAGCAATAAATATTGAATTATCAGAAGGACGAATTAACTCACATTCTGCTGTTATTCTATCAAAATGGGTCAGTGTTTTTAACTTTTCATTCAGTTCTTTTCGATCTTCACTTTTGTTTAGGAATGAATTAAAAGTTTTGTTTTTTAGACTCTTCTCGGTTGAGTTAAATAGGTTTGAACATTGACTATTACTCTCTTCTACTAAAAACTCATCTCCATTACGAATCAATAATAAAATTGCAAAATTCCCTGCTTCAAAAAGGGCTTTATACTTGGTTTTGGATTTTTCTAAACTATTCCCAGTTGAGATCAGTTGATTTAACCAAGAGCTGACCAAAATACCACCAGCTGAAAAGGCAATGCTGAATAGTAAAAATTCAATCGATAAACCAGGTTTTGTAAAGTAAGTATAAATTAAAAAGGTATAAAAAAGCACAATATAAGATATGGTAGCTCTTAACGCAATCAATAAATAGCCTGAAATGGAACCGGTCATCAACATCACAACCATGTTTCGCATGGAAGGATCAATGACAAACCAAGTGATTGAAGCAATAGCCGCGGCAACCACAAAAACCTGATGAAAACAAATTTGATGTTCTTGGATAATAGTCTTCTTACCAAAGAATTTAAAAAAGAATAAAGCCGCAACAACATCCAATAATAGAAAAGTAATTAAACCATCTGTGAAAAAAATCAGCTCTAAAATGGCAATCGTGATTAATGGGGGTAGAATAAACCAAAAGGATCGGTCATACAAGCTAATCAGCGATTGATTAGAAATTGAATCAGCTGTTGTTTTATTTCCTGTCGGATTTAATTTCATTTAACTTTCCTCCCTGACGGGTTCTACCTTAAAACCATCTATGCGATACATCTCACCACGTCGATACTCAATCACTTGTGTTTTTTCTCCTTGGCGATTATAAGCTTTCCATTTGCCATGTTTTTCTCCTCCTAAATATTTACCAACTAGTTTTGGTATCCCGTTTTGATGATAATACACATGTTTACCTTTTGGTTCTCCTTCATCAAATGCTCCTGTAAAAGCCAACCTGCCATTAAGATAATAGTAATTCCATATGCCGTCTTCATAGCCTCTCGAAAATGAACCAACCTCTTTATAATCACCTACCTGATAAAACCAATCTCCTTCCTTTAAACCGTTGTAATATTCTCCTCTGGTCATCTCATTACCCAAAGAGTCATATTCAAAAACTGAACCCTCTAACAACGATTTTTTATTGTAAAATTCAATACGTTTTATTTGACCATTTTGGTAATACCATTTCCACTCACCCTTCAATTCATTCTCTACGTATTTTCCTTCCTGCTCCTTTTTACCATTTGCATAATAATAAATCCATTTACCATCTTTCTTACTATCGATGTAATTTCCTTCAGCAGCAAGTTTTCCGCTTTTGTAATAATGTTTCCATTCACCCTGATAGATACCAGCAGCTGAAATCATACCTTCTGCAATGAGGGTATCATAATCATAAATATACCCGTTGATAATCTCTCCTTCTTTATCGTATTCTCGGAAAATACCATTTTTTAAGCCATTATTGATTCCACCAATAAGCTTAATTTTTCCATCTTCATAAAAAGCTTTATACAAATCAATAATAACCAACTCATCCTTGTGCCCGGCAAGTGTGTCACCGTCCATTCTTCTTAGATCAATTAATTTCCCTTTTTTATTATACATTTTGGCTAGTCCGCTTTTTTTACCATTCTCATATCCTATTTCACTCTCAATGGTTCCATTCGGATGAAATGTTCTCCAAACTCCTGTTTTCTCCCCAATTTCATTAAAACGATTGTATTCATTTCTTTCTTTTAGAAATCCATTATCGTATATCACTTCAGTGATAATTTCACCTGATTCATTATACTCAAGTGCTAAACCGACTTCCTTTCCATTCTCAATCTTTGTTCGTTTTTTTAATTTACCATTGGAATAATATTCAAGAACTTCATCTTGTGGAACGTCTTCAATAAAATAAACTTCTTTTATGACACGACCGTTCGTATCGAGATATTGAGCACATCCGTTTTTTTGATCTAATGCAAAATCAAAGATTTTTGATTTTCTTCCTTCATCATCAAAAAACACCCAAGTACTATCTGAAAGCCCTTTTGATTTTAATCCAATTGATTTTAGCGTACCATCAGAATAATAACTTTTCCAGATCCCGTCAGGTTGACCATTTTTAAAATGACCTTCACTCGCGATTCTCCCGTTTTCATAGCGGAAAACATTATAACCATTCGGGTCAATTTCTTGCGCTAATCCATCTATCGATCCCAAAATCAACCAAGTTCCTATTATTAATATAACAGCTATTTTTTTTATAAAAGAAGAACCTTTACTATTATTATTAGGGCTGTTCATATGTTCATAAATCGAATGAATAGATTTGGATTTCTAATTTAAGTGTTTTTTTTAAGATGTTACGAACAGTTCAAAACATTAATTTTTCTTTATAATTCAATGGTTTGACCTACTTATGAACATTGTGTTGAAAATCTTATGTGTTTATAAGTATATTTAAAAAAAGCTAGTTTTTGTGTCAATAAGTTCTTATTAAAAAGCTTAGTTTTTAACGTGATCTATTCAATAATTTCAATATCTGAAATTTAATTTTTAATAACAAAATTTAGATTCATCAAATCGTTAGTCACTTATAAGACGGTTATAAACAATTTAATAAACATGGTGTTGAAAACGTAAAGTGTAAGAACACCTGTTATTATTGAGAAGTGAGAAATAGCGAAAAAAATGTTAATAATTATGAACAGTGCTTTTTACGTCCTTCGTAAAATATAATTTAGCTTTGATAAAAAGAAAAGTCATGACAATACCTATTGGATGCGATCACGCAGGATACGAATTAAAAGAAGCAGTAAAAACTCATTTAGAGAAAAAAGGATTTGTAATGAAAGACTACGGGACTAATGGTCCCGATAGTGTAGATTATCCTGATTTTGGTCATCAGGTTGCCCAGCATGTGATTAATGAAAATGGTTTAGGTATAGTAATATGCGGAAGTGGAAACGGAATCAATATGACCGTTAATAAGTATGCTGAAGTAAGATCGGCCCTTTGTTGGACTAGTGAAATTGCAGAGCTTGCTCGCCAACATAATAATGCGAACATCATCGCTATACCAGCACGATTTGTTAGTGAAGGTTTGGCAATACAAATGATTGACACTTTTTTAAGTACAGATTTTGAGGGTGGTAGACATCAGCGTCGTGTCGATAAAATTGCTTGCAGTTGATGATAAATTAGTTTACGTTTTCAGCGATTAAAGCTTCTAGAAAGCTATCGGTGCGTTCTACAAAAGCTTTATAATGTTGTCCTGTTCCTGGTCCATTAAAACCAGTGTGAATCTTACGTATTGTTCCCGCTTTATCAATAAAAATTAGAGTCGGGAATGAAATAACCTTATTAAGCATTGGAAAAAGCTCCAGAGCCTCTAGTTTTGAAGCTTTACCTCCTATTAGGAATTTAAAATCTAAACCTAGATCGTCTTTAAACGATTGCACTTTAGCTATTTTAGCTTCTAGTGTTTTTGGCATTTCAAAAGCAACAGATATGATATTAAGTTGGTTTCCAAAAGTTTCTTTCTTCTGGTTCAAATAACGACTCTCATCCAAGCAATTTGGACACCAAGTACCCATTATTTGAATAAGAGTGACTTTGTTTTTAGTTTGAGCATTGGGATAATGGTAAGTTTCACTATTCAAATCAGACAAAGCCAGTTTTAATGGTTGTTCGTTGATGAGATAGGTTAAGGAGTCAGGATGTTTTAGCTGAAAATCAGGATTACGAACAGCATACCAATTCACATGGTAGTGGGTACCTGAATAAAATTGTCCCCACAAGGTATCGTTGCGAAATTTTGACTGAAACAAGAAAGCATGAGAACCATCAAAAGTGGATAGATTTAAACTATCATTAGAAATAACCCCTTCAAGAAAACGATAATCGCCGGTTTCGGTCAGAAAAGTACCTTTAATTACATTGGTTTGACTATACGAATAATGTGTCGTTAAGGGCGCAAATTCACCAATAGCCTTTTCGGGTGCATGTTCATAATCAAAAGTAACTTCCCATCTACCGGCTACAGAAAGATCTGATTCAGCTTTAGGAAATCGAGATTTGTATCCTAAAGTTGCCGTAAGAGGAATTTTGTAATTAGGTCCTTTAGCGATATTAAACCAATACCCTTCAATCTGTTTTTTATTGACAATCCGACATTTTAATTCTGATCCAAAACCAGGAAACCTCACGTATAAAGAATCGCGCGTTTGTCCAATATTGCGCAACTCAATAGTTTCATCTGCGTTTATAACAAAGACGTGATACGTTTTTTTTTCTTTTTCTACTAAAAAAGTAACAGGAAGCGTGGTTGAATCGTTTATTGCAAAAGAAGTGTGCCAATAGCCGGGTTTCAGTTTTAAATTGTATGAAAATCCTTGACATGAAACAAGTATTAGTAAAAAGAGAAAAAGTTGTTTCATCATGAATCGAGTAATAGCGTTAGCACTTTAAAATGCGGATCTAAATATAAGAATATTATGATTTATTTTTGTGGCCGTGCAACTTTTGGAAACATTTAAAGGTCTAATCTAACGGAAAGAGTATTTATGACGGAAGAACAATTGGTAAAAGCGTGTATTTCCGGAAATGCGTCGGCCCAGAAAGAGTTCTATGACTTATTTGCGAAAAAGATGATGGGGGTGTGCCTAAGGTATACAAACAACTATGAAGAGGCACAAGATGTTCTGCAGGATGGATTTATTAAAGTTTTTAATAAACTTTCAAAATTTGTCAATAAAGGCTCTTTAGAAGGGTGGGTTAGGAGAATCATGGTTAATACGGCTTTAGACCATTACCGAAAGAATAAAAAATTTCAAAAAGATATTGAAATAGATGCGGTATCATTTAAACTTGAAAAACAAGAGTATATCGTTGAAAGTATTAATGCGCAGGATCTTTTAAAAATTATTCAAACCATACCAGAAGGGTATAGGGTTGTATTTAATCTTTTCGCAATAGAAGGCTACTCGCATAAAGAAATTGCAGAGCAGCTCGGAGTAACTGAAAGTACGTCAAAGTCGCAGTTCTCGAGAGCAAAAAAGATGTTAAGAAACATATTGATTGAAAGAAATATTGTAACAGAAGGTGAAAGAGGATTTTAATATAGAAGAACTGTTTCAAGAGCACTTTAAGTCTTTTGAAAGTGATGTTGCGCCAGAAGCTTGGTCAAACATCCAACAGTCTGTGCAGGCTGGAACTGGAACTGGTTCTGGTATGTCCACTTGGGTGAAAGGTTTGTTGATCGGCACAGGGATTAGTGCTGCTGTAGTTGGCGGTATTTATTTTTCAACTGATGATCAATCACAGGAAACATCAAACAATGATTTAGTCGAATTATCAACAGAGGAGTCTGCGGACGTTATGGAATCTGTATTTATTGCAGAAGAGTCGCACAACAACGAAGTCTCAGCTGATGATGCAGTTTTAGCAAATGATGAAATTGAAAATCAAGAAGTAATAGAAAGTGATGATGTTCAAGAAACTGATCAAGTGAATGTCGTAGATAATGATGCAAATGCAAACGGCACATCTATCGATAGAGGAGATGCAAGTATTGATGCTGGAAATGACAACGCGATTGCAACTAATGATAACACTGTAGATGATCATGACGGATCAGATAGTGAAGGAGCAATTAATCAGCAGATGGATCAAGATAAGAATGATGACCAAAAGGAAGATTTAACGATAAGTGTTAAACCAATAGGCATACTAAGTTTTGAAAAGGGGTCTAACGCAAATTATACACGTTACGACTTTAGCTCAAATGCGGATCATTATGTAAGTGTAAGTTGGAACTTTGGTGATGGAAAAACGGCAGAAGGCGATAATATAACACATACTTATCAGCAACCAGGAGATTATGTGGTGACAATGACGGTTAATGGAAAAGAAGGAGTGTTTGTTGAAACGGCAGAATTAAATATTGTCGCTCCGTCTAACATTGGTGTTATTCCAAATATTTTCTCACCAAACAACGATGGTAACAATGATTTATTTGTGATTCAAACAACCGAAATCAAGGAGTTTGTATTAATTATACAAGATCAAAATGGTCAGACTGTATTCGATACAACGGATCCTAATTTTCAGTGGGACGGAACAAACAAAGCAAATATACCAGTGCCTTCAGGTAATTACAATATTATAATTAAAGCTGTTGGTACGGATGGAAAAAACTTTATTGAAGGCGGCGTTCTTCGAGTTATTACTGAATAAGTAGACCGGTTTTTCGGTTGGTAAAAACCCTGGCCTTTTTAGGTCAGGGTTTTCTTTTTCTCAATAATCAAGCAATCATAACGGATACTTATCAAACTATAGCAGGGAATAAAATTTCCGCTAGCTATGGATGCGTTTAATGAGGTTTACTTAAATTAGACTCTGTTAAACGTTTGTGAAGCATATACTGACATATCTATTTTGTGTTGTCTTTGTCCTGACTGGATGGGCTGAGCAAGACACTTTGAAAACGCCAAAATTGGTTTTTGCACCTAAGGGTGGAATATATGTCGGAGGGACAACAGTAGAGCTAAAGGTTGATAACGCGGAAAATGCTAGAATCTATTATACAATAGATGGTTCAGTACCTGGTTCAGGATCGTTACGCTATAATAAGCCTTTTGAAATTGATAAAATGGCTGTCATTCGAGCAGTGGCATATGTTAATGGGAAAAAAATTGGGTCTGCAACGCATTCTTATTTCTGTGAACGAGAATATACCTTACCAATCATATCTATTGCTACAAACCCTGAAAATTTATGGGATTATAGTTCTGGAATTTACGTCAAGGGTTGTTGTGCTGACACAGTGGAACCCTATGTAGGCGCGAATTTCTGGAAGGATTGGGAAAAATGGGCAAATGTAGAAATGTATGAGGCGGATGGATTTTTATGTTTTAATCAAACGGCTGGGATTAATATTTTTGGTGGGTTCAGTCGAATGTTACCTCAAAAATCGATTGCCATATTCGCCCGTTCGCGCTACGGAGAAAAGAGGTTTGACTATCCAATATTTCCTGAAAGAGAAACAAAAAAATATAAGTCATTTATTCTAAGAAATTCGGGGGGTGACTTTAGAAGAACACATTTTAGAGATGCCTTTATGACACAACTCGCTAAACCAACTGGGGTGGCTATACAAGCTTATCGCCCTGCAATTGTGTACATAAATGGTGAATATTGGGGAATCCAAAATTTAAGAGAAAAAATCAACGAACATTACTTGAAAGCAAATTATGATGTTGATGAAGATAATGTTGACATTCTAAGACATAATGGTGTTGCCAGACACGGCACATCCAGAAATTATAAAAAACTATTAGCGTATTTACGGTCTCATGACCTTGAAAAAGATGAAAATGTCGCTGAACTCGGCACGTTTATGGATATTGATGATTTTATCCGCTATAATATTGCAGAAACCTATTCAGACAATAGAGACGCAGGTGGAAATATCCGCTACTGGAGAGAACGAACAGACTCAGCCAAATGGCGCTGGATTTTTTATGATTTAGATCTAGGTTTAGGAAATAATGAACCAAAAGGATACAAAAGGAACACAGTTAGAAAATTCACTTCACCCAACGCAGAAGCTTGGCCTGATCCAGCTTGGTCGACATTCATAATTAGATCACTTCTAAAAAATAAAGAATTAGAATATCAGTATATTAACACGTTTGCAGACCACTTAAACACTGTTTACAAGGAAGAAACAGCTTTAGCTTTAATTGATGAAATGCAAGAGACGTTAAAACCAGAAATGCGTCATCATGTTAAACGATGGAAAACATCTTATGAGAACTGGGAGAATCATGTGGATATTATGCGCGATTTTGTAAAGTGTAGACCAAGCTATTGCCGCAAGCACATTATGGAAAAGTTTGAGCTTAAGGACACAGTCAATATTAAAGTAAAATACCCTGGAAAAGCAATCTGTAAAATGAGTTTTAATAGTCTCAAAATAAAAGAAGATTTTGAGGGAATATATTTCACAGGAGCGCCGGTAATAGTGTCGGTAGAACCAAAGCATGATTATGATTTTAAAGGTTGGAAGGGGAGAAATGAAACTTCAATGACATTGACTGTTGTTCCAGATGGTGATATGAGCTTAGAACCCATTTTTGAACCAAAACCGCTTAGTCAGTTGAAAGATTCAATCATCTTTAATGAATTATGTGTTTTTCAAGTGAAGGAAGACACTTCACAGGATTGGGTTGAGTTTTACAACCGATCATTATCACCAATCTCTTTAACAGGCTGGACTTTTACGGAAAAAGGAATTGATGATGGTTTTCATATTGAGGGTGAAGTGACTATTCAACCCAACGGTTATGTCATATTGGTAGAAGAAAAAGGAAAATATGCAGGTTTGTATAATACGGACACGGTTCAAGTAATTGGAGATTTTAGGTTTGGTTTATCAAAAGAAAAAGGACATCTTAAATTATATGATAATAATGGTTTTATTGTGGACTCTCTCTCTTATTCATTTAATGATTGGGACACTACCGCAACCTTTAGTCTTGTTCATCCTGATTCAATCAACCATACATTTAGTAGCTGGCAAATAGAGCGGCCCGGTCCGGGTAAAATGAGTGAAGCCTATCAACGTTATCTAAAACACGAAGCCGATAAGCGCTATTGGACCAAAATCTACTATATCGGGGGTGGAGGCTTTTTTTTTATATTGGTCGTTGGAATATGGTTACGCCGATCTTCTAGAAAGCGCAAACAAAAAAAGAAAACTGAAGAAGATTTGAAGGATAATAACCGCCGACCTTCTTAATCTAAATTATTCAAGAACGCCAATATTGCCTCCCAATACTCCTCGTTGTTAGGATCTGTTTTCCATAAAACACGTGATCCATGATTGCCGTCAGACATAGGAACAAAATGCGTAAAATCAATACTTGTACTAATACTGTCAACAAGATTGGCTAATTCAGGTGCTTCTTCTTTTGAGGAGGTTACAAATGTCGGAACGTTTATTGATGTTAATTTTTGACCTAAAATTCCTAAATCCTCATCAAAATAACTACCCGGACTGAAGGCAATAACAGCTTCAACATTTTCATTTTCACAAGCTATATGTAAGGAGAGTGTAGAGGAGTACGAACTTCCCCACAGAATCACTTTTCGCCGATATTTTACTGCTGCATAATTGATGGCTGCAATAATATCTTGTTCGGCATCCAGAAAATCAACAGGACGATTCTTTTCCTCAGCGGCCAAGAGCGTCTCATTAAAAGATTCTAAAATATGACCGCCGCTTCGCTGATCAATAGCTAAACAATTGTAACCTTCTTCAGCGAGCGTTTTTCCAATTTTACTGTATTCAACTTTATTAAAACCTGCCTGATGACAGAGTGTAAGAACCTAATAAAACTTGAACTATTATAGATGAAAAGACAAAAATCAGGGGGACGAAAAAAGGGAACCCCGAACAAAGTAAACAAAGAAGTAAAGGAGCTGATTTTAGCCATATTGAAAGAAGAGTCTGAAGATATAAGCATGATGCTATTCTTACTTAGCCCAAAAGAACGACTTGATTTCTTTATTAAACTATTGCCGTATGTATGTACTAAACAAAAAAGTAGCGTTGAGGCAAACGGAGACTTAACAGATTTTGAAATAACTATTGATGGTGATCGTCAAACTTTATTAAACCTATTAAACCTATTAAATCAGGAAAAACGGGTTAAAAAACTTGAGAAAGATTACAAAGCTTTTCGCGACAAATGAATTTTGGTCTTGTATACTATTTCTAGCATTGGTTATTTGAATTAAAGTGTTAACTTTTTTATTAAATTTGACTTATGAGAATTATGTTGCTAAACCTATTTTTTTTACCAAGTTACTTTATTAGTTATTGTCAGGGAAACGATATAAGCGGGCTGGATGTTATCGGAAATGTAAGTAGCATATCTTTAAACGAATATACCGTTAAAGACTATTTTGGAGAGATAGTAAAAAATGACGAAGGAAAACTAACGGTTCGAATGTTTAATAAAGATGGAAACTTGCTGAAAATAACCGGTTACAATTTGGAGGAGAATATGTCCTTCAGCAGCGATATTTCATACAATGAAAGAGGAAATCGTACTGAAGAATATCATTATGGTTCAGATGGAAGTTTATGGCGCAAACGCATTTATAAGTATGATGCAAAGGGAAACATGATAAATGAAAGGGAATACGATTCAGATGGTGAATTAACATCAAGCGTCGAGTACAAATACGACATCAGACGGAATAAAATTGAAGAATATCAGTATAATTCGGAAGGAAATTTGAGTATCTATCTCAAGGATCAGTTCGACGAAAATAATAATAGAATTGAAAGCTGTTTTATTACTTCATGACCGTAGGCGTTCATTCGAATGTTACAGTAAATATTAATTACAATCAAATGAAATTTTATCGTCTTTTTGTGTTGATCACACTTAGTGCCAATTTTTCGCTGAGTCAAGTTACGACTACAGATGAATTGAAAAAATTGAAAAAGCGTGAACTAATCGAAGAATTAGTCATCCTTAGAGAAAGGTCTGATAGTATTGAAGCCGCTAGTCAAAAAATTGCTGAACAATTGAGCCTTACCAGTGAATTGCTGAACAAAGAAAAATTAACTGTTAAGGAAATTGGTGAAGATCTCGAAAAGTCTAAGATTGCGCTTCGTCAAGAGCAGTATAATAAGGAACAGCTAATTCAAAAGCTAAACGAGCTAAATAACTCTATTACAGACTATAAGAGAGATCTAGAGACGTTAAATACAATGTTCTCGTTAACTTCAGACTCACTTCAGACGCTAAAAAAAACAGCTATACCTTATTCCGTAATAAAACCTCTCGTCGACAGCATTCGCGTTGATCAATCAACGATTCAATTGGAAAAACTAAAAAACACTCCCAATGGACTGCAATTAGATAATAAACTTTACACCGGAAATGTCATTAAATTGACCGATAGAGGAGATACAACTTTGTTTGGAAGTGTTAAAAATGGCTTAAAAGAGGGTTTATGGTTAAGCATTGGAGAAAATTGTTACGGATATAATTGTATAACGAGTGCTCGCTACAAAGGAGGAAAAAAAAATGGATTAGCCATAAAGTGTTTTATCGAAACCCAAGAAATTTCTTTTCTTGAGCTTTTTTCAATATATAGTTCGATAGACGATTATGAGTCTTTTATTGCGGTACATATTCATCTTGTGTCGGGTATAAAAGATAGAATTTCACAACAAGCTGATAACCATTCATTGACAGAATTTATTAATGGGGAAAGATCAGGTAAACACATTGAGTATTCCGGTCACCAATTGATTATCGGGAATTATTCTGCTGATGATCAAACAGGAAAGTGGTTGAATCATTATGGCGATAATTGGTTTGAGTGGAAGGAGCTATTGCGACCGGATGCCCTTGAATGGAGAGAGTATACGGAAACAAATTATCTGAATGGTAAAAAGGAAGGTTTATACGAAAGGTACTACCATGGACTGATAACGACAAGAATCTATTATTCTAATGATGTGTATAATGGAAATTATGAAGAATATGATGCGGAAGGGAATCTAACAAATCTAAGAAAGTATATTAATGGTAGGTTAACTGAATAGTTACAACATCTAAGTAGTATGAGGCTGAATATCCCGTTTGAGGGTTATAGTAGTTAACGAAAGCTGGATATGTTCCGTTCTCGAATTTTGGTTCTTCATCCTTATACTCATCACTCACGTCTAGATCAACTTCTTCAGTGTTTTCATTCTTTGTAAAATTATTTTCTTCCAGATCCAGCGTTTCTTCTTTGTATTCTAAATTAGTTGAATTTTCATGTTTATTATCAGAACAACTGCATATCAATAGTATAACTCAAAGATTTAGGAATTTTGACAGAAGAAGAGTTTCAAACCAAGAAAAAGGATTTGCTAGATAAAATGTAAAATTGTTATTACGTATTTTAAGAGCCCCTTGTTTGGGGCTTTTTTTGTTTGTAGTCGTATTTTTCTTAGTTAGTTCTGGGGTAGAGTTTGGGGTAAAATTTTAAATCAAAAAACCCAACCAACTGATTAACAATTGATTGGGTTTCTTTTGTTGAGGTCCCGAGCGGATTCGAACCGCTGTAGATGGTGTTGCAGACCACTGCCTAGCCACTCGGCCACAGGACCATTATGTTTTTTCGATCACTGCCTATCAGTCTCAGACTGACACAGGATCATAAAAATCAAAACTCAATTGATTCTCTCATTTCGATAAATGAGGAGGACAAAGATATAAAGAATAATTAAACCTTCAAGCGTGTAATTAACTTTCAACGATAACAGCCACTTCTTTAACAACACCTTGAATAGGCGGATTTAATTTTCTAACCTTTATTTTGGCCGAAATGAGACCTTTAAAATCGGCCTCAAAGCGACGAAGGATGCGATATGCGACATGCTCAATTAGTTTACTTGGGGTTGCCATTTCTTCCACTACTATTCGTCGAACATCAACATAGTCAATGGTGTCAATTAATTGATCCGTTTTAGCAGATTGTGTGAAATCAGTGATCAAGGAGATATCAACAATATATTTACCTCCTAGGATGGATTCTTCCCCCATGCACCCATGATACGCGTATAATTCGATACCAGTAACTTCAATTGTGTTTTTCATAGCTACGCTTCCAATTTAAGTGCATTAATTTTCTCTATTCCTTCTTCCATTCTGGATATAACAAGGTCTTTTCCAAGTGTAGCACAAATTTCAAACATAGATGGTCCCATACCTTTACCTGTAGCTAATAAACGGAATCCCGGCCCAACTTTGCCAAAACCCAGCTCGTTGTCATTCAAGAAAGTCGAAAAAACAGTTTCAATTTCACCCTTGCTAAAGTTGTCAATCGCTTTGAGTTTGTCCAACAAATTTTTCATGATCGTAGGTGTATCCTCTTTCCATTTTTTGTGCACTGTTTTGGCGTCATATTCTTCAAATGGATAAAAGAAATACGCACCATCTTCAACAATGTCACCGAGAAAAGTAGCTCTTTCTTTCATTAAACCACACACATTGGCCATATAATCAAGGTTGGTATTGTAAGCGCCTTCTTTGACTAAAGGTTTAATCATTTCAGCTAACTCATCATTTGATGTGGCGCGTAAATATTGTTGATTAAACCACTTTGTTTTATCTGGGTCAAAACGTGCACCTGATTTACCAACCCTCTCTAACGAGAAGAGTTCAATCATTTTTTCTAATGAGAAGAGTTCTTGATTATCACCTGGGTTCCATCCAAGCAGCGCCAGCATATTGATAAACGCTTCTGGAAAATATCCATTCTCTTTATAACCGCTATATATTTCTCCTTCAGCTGTTGTCCAATTGATAGGGAAGACAGGGAAGCCTAATTTATCACCATCTCTTTTACTAAGCTTGCCTTTTCCATCGGGTCGTAAGATTAAGGGAAGATGAGCAAATTTAGGTCGCTCCCAACCAAATGCATCATAAAGCAAAACGTGTAATGGGGCAGAAGGCAACCATTCTTCACCGCGAATGACATGAGTAATTTCCATTAAGTGGTCGTCAACTATATTGGCAAGATGATAAGTAGGCATGCCGGTTTCTTTGAATAAGACCTTGTCGTCAAGATTGTTTGTATTTACCGTTACCCAACCTCTGATTTCATCATGAAATTTAACATCTTGATTACGGGGCATTTTCATACGAACCGTATAGGGTTCATTATTCGCAAGCCGTTTTTCTACTTCTTCTTTAGATAAAGAGAGGGAGTTTTTCATACTACTGCGTGTTACCCCATTGTATTGCCAATTGGGTAAACCCATTTCTTGCGCTTGTGTTCTCATTCGAACCAGATCTTCTGAAGTATCAAATGCTAAATATGCATGGCCTGAATCCACAAGCTGATCAACATAAGGCTTGTATAAATGCTGACGTTTCGATTGAACATAAGGACCTTTATCTCCGGTATAACCAGCTCCTTCATTGGGTTCAATACCGCACCACTTTAAAGATTCAATGATGTAATCTTGTGCACCTTCGACAAAACGCTTTTCATCCGTATCTTCAATACGAAGTATGAATTGCCCGCCATGCTTGGCAGCAAAAAGGTAGTTATATAGTGCCGTTCGTACGCCACCCATATGTAGGGGACCGGTGGGACTTGGTGCAAATCGAACTCTTACGCTCATAATAATCGAGTTTTTATAATGCCGCAAAGATACAGTTTTCAGAAAAATGAAAAAGACTCTACCAAATCGAAAAAAGGAAATCGTTTGGACGGGTGATTTGGGAGTGATAAGCTAGTGCAATGAGGAGGTTGATGATGGCTCTTTGCAGAAAGGAATGAAGAAATTATATTATGCGTTTTGATTTTCATAAAATTTCTAAAGAAAGGCTGAACTTCTTTGCATGATTATTGTACGTAAGGTTAATAAACCGTAACTTAGTTAGTTCTCTTTCGCTTTATATAGAAAAGGAAGGTAGGCGTGATGGTTAATTTAAAAGAAAGTGAATAAATTTCAGAGTGTTATAAACCAAGTAGAACTTTTCATCAGAAAGTACTACAAGAACCAAATGGTTAAGGGTGGAATTTTCTTCCTTGGACTGTTAATGCTTTCTTATTTTGCGGTCGTAGGCGTAGAGTATCTAGGTAGATTCTCGTCGGGAGTTCGACTATTTTTATTTTTAGCGTTTATAGGTCTTAATTCGTTTTTGCTGATTAAGTTTTTGATCATTCCACTGCTCAAACTTTATAAAGTGGGTCAACGGTTATCAATAATAGAGGCTGCTGACATGTTAGGTGGTATTTTCCCTGAGGTCGGTGATAAGTTGAAAAACACGATACAATTAAAGAGTGACCAATCGGCGTTGGAGATGAATCTAGATTTGGTTAACGCGAGTATTGAGCAAAGAGCAGAAAAATTATCTGTTGTGCCTTTTTCAGGTGCTATAGATATCCGAGAAAACAAGAGGTATCTCAAGTATCTGTTGCCAGTTTTATTGTTGATCATAGGTGTTGCATTATTTAATCCAGGATGGTTCACAGATGGTACGAAGCGAGTTGTATACTTTGATCAGGAGTTTATAGAGCCAGCACCTTTTGAGTTTCAATTGGCAAGTGAACAAGACGCAATAGAAGGAGATAATTATAACTTAAAAATTAAATTGGTTGGAGAAGAAATTCCGGAGGAAGTTAAAGTTTATACGAACAAAGGAAACTATAATCTTAAAAAGACATCAGCTATTACTTTTGAACATGAATTCTTGAGTTTGAGTGAAGGGCTTTCTTTCTATTGTGTTGCGAACGGATTTGAGTCGCAGAATTTTGATATCAGTATTTTACGAAAACCAATTGTAGAAAATATAGAACTTGCGGTGTCATATCCAAAACATACAGGTTTAAAATCAGAGGTTTTTAATAATACAGGTGCAGTTTCAGTACCAGAGGGTAGTTTGATTGAATGGCGAATTGACATCAAGAATTTAAAGCAGATGAATGTTCTTTTTAAAGACACAATATTTGGATTAAACACCAGTATATCAGATAAATACAGTTTCAGTAGAAGGTTTCTGAATACTGAAAATTACGCACTAGCTTTAAGTTCTGAGGATATAGTAAATGCAGATACCTTGAATTACGCGATCGGTGTGATTAAGGATGCTTATCCGAATATAGTGATAAAGGAAGAGATCGATTCATCCAACATTTTAAAACGTTTTATTCAAGGACAAATCAGTGATGATTATGGCTTTAAATCATTAAGCATGGTTATTCAAGTTGAAGGAGATTCAGCCTTTTCTACTACGGAGTCAATTGGCGTTAATTCCAAAGCGCAAAAACAATTATTCAGTTATTATTTGGATTTAACCAAATACAAACTTAGCCCAGGTGATAGAGTATCTTATACATTAATCGTTCGTGATAATGATGAAATCAATGGGTATAAATCGGCTTCTTCAGGCAGAAGAGCATATCAAGTACCGGAATTAGATGAATTAGAAAACCAACTAGGAGAGAAGGATGAAAAGTTGAAGGAGGACATGGATGAGGCGTCTAAAGATGCAAAAGAGTTAAGAGAAGAGATTAAGAAACTGAAGAGTGAAATGCTGAATAAGTCCGAATTGGATTGGAGAGATAAACAGCGGACGGCAAACTTGATGAATATGCAAAAGGATCTCGAGAAACAGATGGAGGACATGAAGAAGAATTTTGACCAGAATAATAAGGAAAAGGAAAACTTCATGGAGAATTCAGAAGAACTTCAAAAGAAACAAGAGGAGCTAGAGAAGTTGTTGGAAGAATTAATGGATGATGAATTAAAAGAGCTGTTTGAAGAATTAGAGAAGTTGATGGAGGAAATGGATCGTGATAAAATGATTCAGAATATGGAAGAGATGGAGAAGAATGCAGAGGATATGGAGGAGAAACTCGATAGGACGTTAGAGTTATTTAAGAATATGGAACTTGATCAGAAGCTAGAAAATCTAGAAGAGCAACTGAGGAAGTTAGCGGAGGAACAAGAGGCGTTAAAAGAGGCGAATGAAGAAAAGAAAATGGCCGAAGAGAAGTTGTCTGAAGAACAAAAAAGGTTGAATGATAAATTCGACGAGGTTCAAAAAGACATAGATGAAATTCAAGAAAAGAATGAAGATCTAGAGTCGCCTAGAGATTTGGATTTTAAAGAAGAACAAGAGGAGCAGACGGATCAAGAAATGCAAGATGCGCAGGAGAACTTGGAGAATGGTAAATCCAAAAAATCTCAACAAAATCAACAGAAGGCGAGTGATATGTTACAACAGATGGCTGACGATGCGGCGGCAATGAAATCAGCTAGTCAGCAACAACAAGCACAAGAGGATATGGATGCCTTGCGTTTTTTGCTAGAAAATTTAATTCATTTATCGCACGATCAAGAGGGTTTAATGGATGAATTTTACAAAACATCCACTAAGGATCCGTGCTATTTGGATTTAAATAGAGAGCAATTGGCAATAAAAAAAGCGACTGAAATTGTAGATGATTCGCTAGTGGCTTTAGCAAAACGCGTTTCTGAACTGTCGTCTATGATAACAGAAGAATTAAATGATTTGTCTTATAATTTAGATAAATCGATGTTCTATTCTGAGGAGCGAAAAACGCGTACGTTGAATCAGCATCAGCAATATTCAATGACGAGTTACAATAATCTTGCTTTGATGTTATCCGAGGTATTAGATCAAATGCAACAACAGGCTAAAATGAAGATGCCAGGAAATGGATCTTGTAATAATCCGGGAGGGCAAGGTTCGGGTCAGTCACAACAGCAAATGACCATGGAGCAAATGAAAGAAGCTTTAAAAAATCAAATAGGTAAAATGAAGGGTGGTCAAAAACCGGGAGGTGAGGAAGGTAAAGGACAAGATGGAAACGGTATGGGAGAAATGCCGGGAGGAGAACAAGGAAGTATACCACAATTATCACCAAAGGAAAAGGCTAAAATGGCGGCAGAGCAAGGGCGCTTGAGAGAGAGTCTAAAGCAATTAAAGCAAGAACTTAATAAAGATGGTAGTGGAGCAGGAAATGGGTTAGATGAGGTGATTAAGGAGTTGGATAAGTTGCAGAATGATTTATTAAATAATCAGGTAGGTTCTGATTATGTGAAGAGGCAAGAAGATATTTATACACGATTGCTTGAAAGTGAAAAAGCAATTAGAGAACGAGGATTTAGTGAGGAGCGAGAAGCAAAAGAAGGAAAAAATCAAGAGGATGGTAACCTTAACGAATTTACAGAGTATAACAAAAAGAAGGAGGCGGAAGTAGAGTTTTTACGATCGCTACCGGTTGGCTTAAGGCAGTATTATAAGTCTTTAGTGAACGATTATTTTAACGCTGTAAATAACGAATGAATGCATAAGCTGGAAATTGGATCTGACGTGAAGTATATGCTAGAGGTGGAAGGGTTGATTGATGAGGTATGCTCAAGCTACGAGTTAAACGAAGATCATTATGGAAATATCCTTATTGCTGTTACAGAAGCTGTCAATAATGCTATTGTTCATGGTAATTTAAATGACGAGGAGAAGAAAGTAACGATAGAAGCGAATAAACAGGATAAAGAAGTGGTTTTTATAATCTCTGATGAAGGCAAAGGTTTTGACTATACAAACTTGCCAGACCCAACTGCTCCAGAGAACATTGAGAAACCTGATGGGCGTGGGATATTTTTGATGAAGAATCTTTCCGATGAAGTGTCTTTCGATTTGAATGGGTCGAAAGTTAGTATTACCTTTGTTGCTGGAAATGGATGAGAAGATCACATACGATTTTATAGATGTAGAAATTCCGGACTTCCATCCGGAATTTTTTGGTTTATGGCTGAAGGATGTTATAGATCTTGAAGAAAAGTTGTTGGGGTCACTGTCCTATATTTTTTGTTCAGATGACTATTTATTAGATATGAATAAGAAATTTCTAAAACATGATTATTATACGGATATCATTACTTTTAATTACAACGAAGGAGATAGTTTAAGTGGAGATATGTTCATTAGTTTTGATCGAATTAAAGACAATGCAATGGTTCTAGGTGTGAGTTCGTTTGATGAGTTATGCAGAGTCATGGTGCATGGTGTTTTACATTTAATTGGTTATAATGATAAGACAGATGAAGAGCAGCATGTAATGTCATTAAAAGAAAATGAAATGTTGAAGTTGCGTCATAGTTTCACGTGAAACTATGACGTGTTAGTTTAAAACAAATGTTTCACGTGAAACAAGTATTATGTTATCGAAATACGACATTATAGTAGTTGGGGGAGGGCACGCTGGGTGCGAGGCGGCGTATTCTGCGGCCAAAATGGGGTCCAATGTTTTATTGGTCACTATGAATTTGGCAACTATCGCTCAAATGTCATGCAATCCAGCGATGGGGGGTGTGGCAAAAGGTCAAATCATCCGAGAGATAGATGCTTTGGGTGGTGGTTCTGGTGTAGTAACAGACAAGTCTGCAATACAATTTAAAATGTTAAACCTTTCTAAGGGTCCAGCAATGTGGTCACCGCGTACACAGAATGACCGAATGCGATTTGCCGAAACATGGAGGATGCTTTTGGAACAGACTCCTAATGTGAGTTTCTGGCAAGATATGGTCAATGGTTTGTTGGTAGAGGATGGAAAGTTAAAAGGCGTCAAGACTGTAATGGGTGTTGAGATAGAATCGGATGCTGTTATTTTAACCAATGGCACATTTTTGAACGGGCTCATTCATCTTGGAGAAAAGCAATTTAAAGGAGGGCGATCAGGTGAAGGAGCCAGTTATGGTATTACGGAGCAATTGGTTGATTTAGGTTTTGAAACTGGAAGAATGAAGACAGGAACACCTCCTCGGGTTGATGGCCGGTCATTGGATTATTCCAAAATGGAAGAACAACCAGGCGACGAACAGCCCGTAAAGTTTTCATATAGCGATGAAACGAATTCGCTTGAAAAGCAGAGAAGCTGCTATATTACTTATACCAACCCTCAAACCCATGAGATTTTGCGATCTGGTTTTGATCGCAGTCCGATGTTTAATGGAGCAATTAAAAGTGTTGGTCCGCGATACTGTCCTTCTATTGAGGATAAGATTAATCGTTTTGCGCAGCGTGATCGACATCAAATATTTGTAGAGCCAGAAGGTTGGAATACCATTGAAATTTATGTGAATGGTTTCAGCACCTCCTTACCAGAGGAGGTTCAGTTAGAAGCAATGAAAACGATACCGGGTTTTGAGAATGTGAAAATGTTTCGCCCTGGATATGCAATTGAATATGACTACTTCCAACCAACGCAATTAAAACACACATTAGAAACAAAATTGGTTGATAATTTATTTTTTGCAGGTCAGATTAATGGTACAACTGGATATGAAGAAGCGGCTTCGCAAGGATTAATGGCGGGAATAAATGCACACTTGAAATTGAAAGATCTACCACCATTTATTTTGGGTCGATCAGAGGCCTATATTGGCGTGCTCATAGATGATTTGATCACGAAAGGAACTGAAGAACCTTACCGTATGTTTACCTCACGAGCGGAGTACCGCATATTATTAAGACAAGATAACGCCGACCTGCGCTTAACACGTCAAGGTTATGAAATTGGTTTAGCTGGCGAAGAGCGTTTGAAAAAAGTAGAGGATAAGATTGAAAAGACGGAAAAGGTCAAAAAGTTTTTAGCTAAAACAAGCGTTGATCCAAAAGAAATGAATGAATATTTGGAATCGCTTAACTCGTCAAAAATCAAACAGAAGGTTAAAGCAGACTCCTTATTGAGACGCCCTCATATTACATTGAATGGTATGCGAGAAAGATCTGAATATTTAGATCGCAAACTGTCCGCCATTTGCGACGTAAATCATGATGCTTTGATACAAGCTGAAATTCAAACTAAATATGCTGGTTATATTTCACGTGAAGAAGAAATGGCAAATAAGATGGATCGATTGGAAAATGTAAAAATTCCACCACATACTGATTATGCTTTATTATCTTCGTTGTCAGCTGAAGCAGTAGAAAAATTAACTGAAATTAAACCAGTAACCATTGGTCAGGCTAGTAGAATTAGTGGGGTCTCTCCGTCAGATATTTCGGTATTGTTAGTTTATTTAGGAAGGTAATATGTACACACACGAAACATGTCCTATTTGTGAGGGCAATGAGTTTGAGTCTTTTTTAAAGGCTGTTGATTACACAGTCTCTCAAGAAACATTTCAAATTGTAAAATGCATTTCTTGCGGTTTTCATTTTACTAATCCTATTCCAGATGAAGATAAAATTGGTGATTATTATAAGTCAGAATCATACATATCGCATTCATCTACCAACCTCGGATTGATTAATAAAATTTATCAACGTGTTAGGAAGCATACCTTAAAACAAAAACTTAAGCTCGTTAAAAAATGGGCAAAAGGTGATAATGTCATGGACATAGGTGCAGGTACAGGTCACTTCCTAAGCACATGTCAAAAGGCAGGTTTTAATGTCTTAGGACTAGAACCAGATCAAGATGCAAGAAGGTTTGCTGAGACCCATTTAAATGTAAAATTACAACCAACGGAAGAGCTATATGATCTTGGTCATAATAGCAAAGACATCATCACTATGTGGCATGTTTTAGAACATGTCTATCATTTAAAAAAAGATGTTAAGCAAATTTCAAAAGTGCTCAAGGACGACGGCACCCTAATTGTCGCTGTACCCAACATGTGTTCGTTTGATGCACAACATTATGGAGCACATTGGGCAGCTTATGATCTACCGATTCATCTCTACCATTTTCAGCCTAAGGATATTGCTAACTTGTTTGATCGCGTGAATATGGAAGTCGTAGCAATATTACCAATGAAATTTGATTCGTATTATGTTTCCTTATTAAGTGAAAAATATAAGGATGGAAATATGGCGCGCGCCTTTTGGAACGGCTGGCGTTCAAATGTCAAAGCGAAAAACGATTCTTATTCGTCTCAGATCTATATTTTAAAGAAAAAAGGCAAATAGAAGCGATTTAAGCGCGTTTTGTTATTACCGAAAGGGAATCATATACCCTAACTGGAGATCGTTAATTATTGAAGGTTTATTTTTTTAAGTCTTGCCCGCCGTTAACTAGCTGGTATCCAGCTTATTAACCAGATTTAATGGTTTTTTCTGATGTGAAACGATCTAGAATATCATTATATAAAGTAGAACGTATTTAATTACGTTCTATCTATCATTCATCCGAATCTTCTTTTCTAAAGATGGTACGATATAATTCGCCTACTAAAATTTGAACACCAAAGCCATAATAAGGCGCATTAAATGCTGTTTTTAATTCTGGACTTGTATTAAATAGAAATCGATATCCGGTTGAAACGCGACCAGCTAGCCAAGGCCAAAAATAGTATTTCGCTTGTATGCCTCCAGACAATGCTGAAAAAGCTTGATCAATATTTTGACGAAATACACCAGCCGTATCTTCATATCGGCCGGTTAAACTTCCTCCACTTATCAAGAAGGGCAAAGAAAATTCCCATTTTGGATTGCGAAAGAAAACCCGTTCGTAAAAAACGGACGCATAGCTTAATCCGAAAATGACGCGAGAGGTGTCGGTTGCATCTGGCGCATCTACTGGAAGGTCGGTAAAAACCAAATCACGCGATAAACCATAAATACCAAGGCCAAAGCGATGCACACCTCTGTACTTCAAGCCAATGCGAAGTCCATTAATTTTTACAGGCCGTGATTGAAGAAATGATCTACTGGCATCAAAGCCTAATAAAAACTTCCACTCTTTTTGGCCATATGATTTCGGAAACCAATCGATTTTCTGTTTACTCGTGTCCTGTTCCTCTTGATTTCCTGCGTATAATGAGATAGAAACAAGGCAAATGAATATGAGAATAAATCTAGATAGCATATGACAAAAATAGAGCATTTTTGTAGAAACTATAACCTCAATGTGTTGATCACCATCATTTAGTAATTGTAAAGAGCGAGAAAATAATCATTATTTTCTCGCTCTTGATGTATTTTTAGATTGTTTTGACTAGTCTGCAATGAAATAGTTGACCAACCTTCGTTCATGATATCTACATTCAATCATAACATATGAATATAAAGACTGTTGTGTTTTTATTAAACCAATTCCTGGTGCATAAAACGATTCATAAACGACAGTATCATCGCACGGACTCATGGGAGTTCCATCTGTTTTGTATGAGTGTAGCTCCACAATGTAACCTTCGAAATTTCCTGCGGGAACGGTTTCGTTTGATAAACTTCCTTTAGAAATAGTGTATTGTGAGACTGTAGGTCCAGTACGTGAATTAATGGTGTCATTAATTGTTCCTGTTCCGACATGTCTATAACCTTTATGGTCGACAACATAGACACCAGAATCGCGATGAAACCAGTGATCATCTTCACTTGTTCCTAACAAAAAATTGGGTTCCCAATTCAGAAGGTCGATTAGCAGGCCTAGGTTTCTTCAAAACTGACATTAAAGTCTTCGGTCAGCACGAATTTACCCGCGCGTTTTTCTTCAGAACCGGGTAAAAGTATGCCAGTCATTTTAGTGGTTTTGCCTTTTTTAAGTAAATCAGTGGCTTGTTTTTCAGTCAATTTTTTGCCGAGAATAGCAAATGGTAAAACAAAATCACAACCATCTTTATAGGTTGAGCAACCATAAGCTTTTTTACCCTTTAATATCTGTCCTTCTTTACATTTCGGACAGGGGGGTAAATCGATCGGTGTTGACTTTTTCTTTTCCCCAGGTAGGACAATCTTTTTGCCTTTATCTGACAAAACATCATTGGTTAAACCAACAACCATTTCTTTTAATTCTTCTCGAAACTGTTCGACATCATATTCCCCTTTTTCAATTAGGCGTAATTTATGCTCCCATTGTCCTGTAAGTTCTGCTGATTTGAGCAAGTCCGAATGAATTGTGTCAATTAAACCGACACCAGTGGGCGTCGCATGAAGATTTTTCTTCTTCTTTTCAATATACTTCCGACGGAACAAGGTCTCTATGATATTTGCTCGCGTAGATGGTCTTCCAATACCATTCTCCTTCATCGCTTCGCGCAGCTCCTCTTCATCTACATTTTTTCCTGCAGTCTCCATAGCTCTTAACAGCGTTGCTTCAGTAAAGTATTTGGGAGGGCGTGTTTTCTTTTCCTGTACTTCTGGTTGATGAGGCCCGTGTTCACCTTGCTCGAAGGTTGGCATGATGTTTTCGTCCGCCTCGCCCTTATTAGACTCGGATTTTTGATTGGCGGATGAATCACTTTTTTCATTGTCAAAAACAACTCTCCAACCAGGTTCAATAATTTGTTTTCCGGTTGCTTTAAATTCTACTTTATCAACGTGGCCCAATACGGTCGTGTTAGACACTTTACAGTCTGGATAAAAGGCGGCAATAAAGCGTTTAGCAATGGTTGCATATATTTTTTGTTCATCTTGTGATAAACCAGAAGCTGGCACGCCTGTAGGAATGATCGCATGGTGATCCGTCACCTTTTTGTTATTAAAGACTTTTTTTGACTTACGAATGGGTTTAGCTAAGAGTGGCTCTGTCAATCGCGAATAGAATTTTAAACCTTTTAATATACCCGGAACTTTTGGATAAATATCTTCTGATAAGAAAGTCGTATCGACACGCGGGTAGGTGACCATTTTCTTTTCATACAAGCCTTGAACAAGCTTTAAGGTATGGTCTGCTGATAGGGCAAACTTATTGTTAGCTTCAACTTGTAAAGAAGTTAAATCGAAAAGTCTTGGTGGCGCCTCTTTACCTTCTTTTTGGGTATAATCATCAATATAAAACGGCTTTTCCTTAATGTATTCGATTGCTTTTGCGGCTTTTTCTTCTGATTTTATTTTCCCAATTGTTGCTGAAAATAATACATCACGATAAAGGGTCTTAAGCTCCCAATATTTTTCTGATTTAAAACTTTCGATTTCCTTTTGTCGCTCGACGATCATAGCAAGCGTGGGTGTTTGTACCCTTCCAATTGATAATACCTGCTTATTTCTTCCGTATTTTAATGTATATAAACGCGTCGCATTCATACCTAAAAGCCAATCACCAATCGCACGTGAGCTTCCTGCGGCGTAAAGATTGATAAAGTCTTTACCATCCCTCAATTTTTCGAAACCTTCTTTGATGGCCTCCTCGGTTAATGAAGAAATCCATAAACGTTTGATAGGCTTTTTGTTATTTGCTTTCAATAAAACCCATTGTTGAATCAACTCTCCCTCCTGACCGGCATCACCACAATTGATGACTTCATCACAGCGCTGGACTAAACTCTCAATAACACGAAATTGTTTTTGCGCACCCTGATCCTCCATCAGCTTAATACTGAAACGAGAAGGAATCATCGGTAGGGTCGCTAAATTCCACCATTTCCACATACCAGTATAGTCATGTGGTTCTTTGAGTGTACACAAATGACCATATGTCCACGAGACCCAATACCCATTACCTTCGAAATAACCATCTTTACGCATATTTGCACCCAAAATGCTCGCGATTTCGCGCGCAACACTGGGTTTCTCAGCTATACACAACTTCATGGGTTGAATTAAGTTATTATTGGTTTAAAGGGGTAAAACGATAAACGTTAAAAGCGTATTTGTTTTTTTCGTCGATGGGGTGTTTCATGATTAAATCTTTTTTCCAATGGTTTTCATCAAATTCAGGAAAGAAGGTATCACCATCAAACGACTCCTCAATATAGGTAATTAGCATTTCATCTAAGAGGTTGTTTTCGATAGCATGGGCATATATTTGCCCCCCACCTATAACATATAGGTCCAGGTCTGAAAACTCCTCTTTGCTTTTATAAAAGCTGATTGCGGACTCAACAGAATGAAACACACTACAATCAGGATGCTCAAAACTTTCATTTCGGGTGATGACCACATTAATGCGGTCAGATAATGGACGATATTTAAGCGGAATAGAGTCCCAGTTTTTTCGACCCATCAGAACAATATGTCCTTTAGTTGACTGAGTAAAAAAATGCATATCAGCAGGTAGATGCCATATCAAATCATTGTCTTTGCCAATGACATTATTTTTTCCTTTTGCAACGATTAATTTAATCTTCATGCGATCTGTTTATACGGAAACTGCTCCTTTTATATGTGGATGATATTCATAATTCACTAATTCAAAATCTTCGAATGTAAAATCAAAGATAGACTTGATTTCAGGATTCAATTTCATGGTTGGCAGCGGCTTAGGTTCTCTTGTTAATTGCAAATCAACTTGCTCCTGATGATTATTATAGAGGTGAACGTCACCAAAGGTGTGAATAAAATCTCCAGGTTCTAGATCGCAAACCTGAGCAACCATTAATGTTAAAAGTGCATAGGATGCAATATTAAATGGAACGCCTAAAAAGACATCCGCACTTCGCTGGTAGAGTTGACAGGATAGTTTACCATCCGTCACATAAAATTGAAAAAAGGCATGACAAGGAGGTAGTGCGGCTTTTCCATTCGCTACATTCTCTTCAAATGAAAAAGAAGTGTCTGGCATAACGCTTGGGTTCCAAGCTGAAACCATGAGCCTTCTACTGTTTGGATTAGTCTTAATCTGTTCTATGACTTGACTAAGTTGATCAATACCTTCATTGTTCCAGTTACGCCATTGTGCGCCGTAAACAGGACCTAGATCACCATCTTCATTGGCCCAGTCATTCCAAATGCGTACGCCATTTTTAGTTAAGTAAGCAATATTCGTGTCCCCGTTGATAAACCAAAGTAATTCATGAATAATTGATTTCAAGTGGAGCTTTTTAGTGGTGACCATTGGAAATCCTTCAGACAAATCAAATCTCATCTGATGGCCAAAAATACTTTTTGTTCCAGTGCCCGTACGGTCACCTTTTTCGAGTCCTTTTTCCTTTATAAGCCTTAGTAAATCCAGGTAGTTTCGCATGATATAAATATTAGCTAGCTAAAGGTAAGGCTTTGCTAAATCTTTACGGCACGATTTTCGCTTGAAAAAGTACACAATGCAATATATTTTTCAACAATAGAACGATTAACCCCTCTAAATGATGGGTTTAGATTGATGTAAAAAAAATTGCGTAAATTTATGATTACGGATTTTACTGTGCTATGAAAAGAATGCTATACTTATTTCTGCTACTTGTTGCCATGCCAAGTTTTGCAGACGAACTCCCAAAGACTTGTTTAGGAAAATATGGAGGAAAAATGCCGGGGTATTCAGTTGAAAAGAATGGTGTTATGCTCGATATTGATGCCCATGATGTGTATATCACAGTGGCAGAAGATAAAATAATTTACATTGGAGGTGATCTCGAATTAAGCGGAGAATATACGGTCTTTAAGCAAAGTAAAAATGAATACCTTATCAAGAGTCAACTGGATAATGGAAAGTCGCTTCATTATGAGTTGGAATTTATCTGGAATAAAAAGGAAAACACTTTATACATCGCTCCCAAAAACGGACAATCTGAGGTATACTTAGAACGTTTGGATCGTTAATAATCCTTACCGATAAACACAAGGTATAAGTTACATTAACGCGAATAAGTTTGGTTCTGGTTAAAAGATCAATGGCTGAATCGGTTATTCACCTGAACTCAGAAGACTATTAGGTATACGCTTTTCACTCACACACGCTCCATTCACTTTCTTCATCTAGTCCTTATACTTGTTCCGTTTAAGACGTTCTTCAATTTCGCGAATATGTTTTACCTTTTTTTCTTGTCTAAGACGGATGGCAGACTTTGTAAAATAGGTGTGCTGATTTAAGAATGCGATCTGAATTTCATCCCATTGTCGATCACTGTTTAATTTGCCATGCTCTCGCAATTCTCGCCTTAAGCAGTCGGCAATAACGTGAAAATCATCACGACCAAGATAATCTAAATCGGCATCACACATGATTTGTTCTAGGTGATTTTTTGGGCTTTGCGGAATTTCGGTTGATTTGATTAATCCGTCAATAATATCTAATTGCTCCTCCGTATAACCATATTTAGGAAGAATATCCCTAGCCATTTTGATGCCTATTTCTTCGTTGCGATCATAGCGCTCAATAAAGCCCGCATCATGATACGTTGCCGCAGATTTTAATAGGAAGAGATCTTCGTCCGTAATACCTTCCATAATCGCAATACGTTCAACTGCCTGCGTTACATCAATAGTGTGATTAATACTGTGATAAAGTAGTTTTGTAGACAACTCATCTTCTAGGATTTTCATGATATGACGTTCTGCCTTCATATAGTTGATAGAACTGTATAAATGCAAATCAACGATTTTCCAGAAGTCTTCGTTTGGTACAATACCTTCTCCGTTTTCAGATAGTTCTGGTTTGATTCCCTTGACATAATACATGTCGAGCATTCCTTTGTGTTTGGTCTGAATTTTTCCGCGATAAACACAATCGAAATAAGGCGCAATAAACTCGTAGGTGTTACCAGAGACATTGACCGTACCAGGTTGCCCATGCATTTCCATTCGCTGAGCTTGATTCACGGTAGAGCCCCAAATGTCGTAGGCAAATCGTTTTAATCCAATGACACCCGCAATTACCTCTCCGGTATTGATACCGATACGAATTTTCCATGGTGTTTCTCCGCGCTGCTTGATCTCTTCTGAAACCTTGACCATGTGGTTTTTAATCTTTAACGCAGCAAGCGTTACTTCTATGGCATTACTTTTATTTCTTATAGGGACACCGCCGGCGCACATATATGAATCACCAATGGTTTTAATTTTTTCTAGATCAAATTGTTCAATAATTTCATCAAAAGAAGAGAAATAGCTGTCTAGTTTTTGAACCAAATCCTGCGGCTTCATGTCTTCTGCAATCTTTGAGAAACCTACAAAATCGGTAAACATAACCGAAACATTTTTATAGTACCTTGCTTTTGAACGTCCTTTATTTTTCAGCTCCTCAGCTGTTCCGACAGGCAGGATGTTTAATAGGAGCTGCTCTACCTTTTCTTTTTCCTTTTCAAGCAACTCGTTTTGGTGCTCAATTTTAGCTTTTTGTATTTCTACTTTCTGTTTTTGATCTTGGATTTTTTTACTTTGCTCAGTTACCTGCCTCGTTCGTTTGACAACCTCTATTTCAAGTCGCACTTTCTGCCTTCTAATGGTGTCAATTCTCCGGCGATAAGTATAGAGTCCAATAACCAGTATGAGCAGTATAGCACTTATACGAAACCAGGTCGTTTGCCAAAATGGAGGGGTAATGATGATTTGAATTGTCGCTGGTTCGTCTGACCAAACTCCATCTGCCGATTGCGCATAAACCTCAAAAGTATACTCTCCGGGTTCAATGTGCATATAATGAGCCCGATTTTCATTTTCCAAATAGTTAAACTCGTCTTCTTTTCCGCGCAGAATGCATTTAAAGCGATTTTGCAAAGGGTTTGAAAAGTTTGTGGCTATGAACTCGAAAGTGAGATCGTTCTGCTTATAATCAAGCTCTATTAGCTCGGGGACAATTATGTTTTCAGCTATGGTCGTTTTGTTTCTACTTCCCTTAATGGCCAGTTTAACTGAAGTAATGACGGTCCTCGGCGGGTTTGGATTAATGCTAATTGATTGTGGATCAAAAACATTATAGCCGTTAATGCCACCGAAATGGAGCATTCCTTTTTTCGATTTGAAGAATGCATTGGAATTGTACTCGTTACTTTGTAAACCGTCTTTAACGCTATAGTTAGTAAACACCTCTGTTTTTGGGTTAAATTTTGTCAAACCATTATTGGTGCTTGCCCAAATATTGCCCTCTTCATCCTCGAGTAGACCATAAACAACATTATTCGGTAAACCTTCATTTTCAGTATAATTGACTGTTTTTCTTGAAACAAGATCGAGTTTCTTAATGCCTTCCCCGTACGTTCCCAGCCACATATAGCCAGGTTCTGTTTGTAAAAGACTTGTGATTTGTCCGTTCGTATCATCATGTCCTTGAATGTTACAATGTTCAAATTCAAAACCAAGCTCTGAAGCCGGATGTACTGCGTATAAACCTTTATTACTTGTTACAACCCAGGTTTGTTCATTCAGGTCTTTATAGATTGTTTTAACCGACCCTTCTCCTAGTCCAGATCCACTAGCGTAAAAACTAAAACTATAATCGGTTTTATCCATGATTGTCAGACCTTCACGGGATCCAATCCATACGCGATTACTATCGGCGTCTGTGATAGAATAAACCCGTTCATTATGAATGATGTCTTCAGGAAGAAAGTCCACTCGCTCAAGGTTGTATTTAACATTCCTCAGGTCGTATATGGTCAAAATGAATAATCCGTCGTCATAACCTAGCCATATCTTATTACTATTTTCAACATAAATGCTTAAGATGTGATGGGTTGTGTTAATATTACGTACTATATGATAATAATAATTGCGATTATAATCGTAAATGGTCAAATCCTTCTGGGTACCGATATAAGTGTTCCCTTCTTCATCTTCAGCAAAAGACCAAACACTATAATCGATAAGTCCTCGGGAGGGGTCATTATTTAGTGAGATCGTCGTAAAGCCTTGTTTGTATTTGTCAAATCGAGAAACACCTTGTTCCGTTCCAATCCAAAAAACACCTTGATCATCTTGATAAATGCAAGAAACATCATTATCGGCTAAAGAAGAATTATCCAAAGGGTTATGTTCATACTGAGATATATTTTGGTGGTTGTTTTTCTCTTTTTCAATATAAAAAAGACCGTTTTGTGCGGTTCCTACCCACAAGTTGCCGCTTTTTTCAGCGTAAACACAATTAATAGCGCCATATCGTACGGCGGCATGGTCTGTAACAATTTGTAGTTTTTTATTTTCATCTGCATAAAACAACCCTTTTTCGGTGCAAATTATGAGTTCACTCTTGTCATTTTGATAAAAGTCGAAGACAGGAGCGATTGTGAATATGCCGTTGTAATCTATTTCTTCAAATGATTGATAAGGGTAATTGGAATGGTAGATTTGACCCGTTTGCGTACCTACCCACAGTACTTGTTCTCGGTCAATAAATGTTGAAATAATCTGGGTGTTACCATGTATGTTTTTAATGGTCTGAATCTCGTTATTAGAAAGGTTGATTCGATTAATTCCGTTTTTCTCTGTGAGCGCCCAAAGTATACCCTTTTTATCAAAGGATAAAGAGGTAAATATGTACCCGTTAAGATCTTCAATTGTATTTCGACTGATGCGCTCTACCGTATAATCTTTAGGGTCCATTTTGCCAATACCGCGATTGGTGCCAAACCATAAATACCCAAGTTCATCTTCCTGCAAAAAATGGGCGTAGTTGTTTGGAATGGTTGTTTCGTCGTTTGGGTTGTTTTTAAAGGTCGTGAAGTTGTATCCGTCATATCGGTTTAATCCATCTTGTGTGGAAATCCAGATATAGCCATACCGATCTTGAACGATGCCAGTAACAGAGCTTTGCGATAAACCATCTTCTAGGGAATAGGTTCCGAATTTAATGGTTTTTTGTTGACTGATAACCTTGTTGCCTGCAAGGGCGAGTACAAGAAATAATAACCAGCTTCGCAACATATATCGATTAGATTCGAACGCCAATAACCAAGATATCATCTACTTGCTCAAAAGATCCTTGCCATTCATGCATAGTACTTTCAAGATATGCACGTTGTTCGTTCATACCTTTTTTATGGACACTGAGCAAGTGTTGTCGAAAACGATTATAGAGAAATTTCTTACCACGTTCTCCACCAAACTGATCAGCATATCCATCACTGAAAAGGTAGATGACATCTCCTTTTTGGAGTTTAAGTTTGTGTTGAGAGTATTTTTTTGAATTCGGCTCAAATGAACCAATAGCAATTTTATCTGCCTTAATAATGGTGAATTCCTCATCTCTAACAAGATAAAGTGGGTTGTTTGCACCAGCATAAGTCAACTCCATATTTTCGTAATCAACAGCGCAGAGCGCTATGTCCATACCGTCGCGGATTTGATTTTTATCGTGACTCTTGTTAAGTGATTCACTAACAAAAGTGTTTAAACGATTTAAGATTTCTGCTGGTTCTTGAATATTATGCTCACGGACGGCAGTGTTCAAACCATTGGCTCCTACTAAACTCATAAATGCGCCTGGTACACCATGACCCGTGCAGTCTACCGCAGCGAAATAATTAGCCGTTTTTGTTTTTTCAAACCAATAAAAATCACCCGAAACAATGTCTTTGGGTTTAAATAACACAAATGATTCAGGACAAATAGCGTCGATTGTTTCTTTCGGAGGTAAGATTGAGTTTTGAAGTCGTTTTGCATAGCGAATACTCGCTGTAACAGATTTATATAGATCTTCTAACTTCAAACGTTGACGCTCATTTTCATCTCTTTGACGAACAACTTCTTCCGTTCGCTCCTTTACCTTTTGCTCTAAAATTCGCTCCGTTTCTGCCAATTCATCACGCATCTTTAATAAGGCATGTCCTAGGACGTCTTCGTTGCTTAAAGGTTTGTAAGGTGAGTTGAAATTACTTTGACCTACCTCTCTTGCAAAGTCGGTAGTTTTCTTTAGACCATCAACCAAGTCAACCACGGCTGAAGACATGTCTCCAATTTCGTCGTTTCCTATTTCTATTTCTTGTTTAGGGAATATTCCTTTACCCAGCGATAACAACACAACCCGCAGGTTGTTTACCGGTTTAACAATTGTATTTGTTGTAAAACCAGCAATAATAACAGCGAAAATAATGAGACAAGCTCCTAACCACCAATAAATCTCCAACGATTGGAACTTCGAACGTGCCGTTTCGGATGAAGAACGAACCAAAGAAAGGGCATTTTCTTCTTTAGAATCTAAACTAGTTTGAAGGAAATTGAGATTCTTATTTAAGTCCGTCAATATCTCACTCGCTTCTCCGTTCTGATCGATGAGCAAACGAGCCGTAAACATTTTAAATGGGTCATCATAACTACTGATGTCAGGAAGCAGCTCCATTAATTCAGTAAGTTTTTTTGTCAGTTCTTCATATTGACCGACTAAGAAATTGAACTGTTCAATATCTTCTTCATCAGTCCACTCTTTTGAAATTATTTCGAGCTTTTTAAGCTTTTCAGGAATCTCTTTTTCAATAATCTCTTTGAAACGCAGCTTAAATTTCACATCATTTCGACCAGGCTCATTTAACCATTGGCCGGCTAATTGACGTGATTCAGTTGTTATTACCTTAAGGTCAGAGACGTATTCTTTTGAGGGGGTAAGGACATTGATTAATTGATTGGATGTTTTATCGTTTTTTTCAAACGTTTCAATTCCGTTGTTAACGGCTAGAAACGTGGCCCCAAAAACCACGATGATAAAGAAAATAAGCATTCCAAAGCCTGTTCCAATCTTCCTGCCTATGGTAAATCTAAAACTCATGCGTTGGGCTTAAAACTTTTAATTTATCAATTATTCCTTCATGCGAAGGTCATAAAGGATATTGCGATATTTTTCTGCCTCATTTTCATTTGGCATGGTGTAAGTATATATTCGTACAATTTCCTTAATGTTATCTTCGTCGGTAGGATGTGTTTCATACCTTTTTAAATACTTAGGCAGATTGATTTTATCCAAATCTGTTTGGTATTTTAAGTACTTTTCATCGTTGTTCAATCCGTAATAGCAGCCCATCAAAGCTACCTTCGTATCCATATGGTCTGGCTGAATCAATTCACAACGCTTCAAATAAGGAATTGCTTTCAAAAATGCTTCTTCCGCTCTTTTGGTGTTCAATACGAGTTCTTCTATAGAAATTTCCGGATCTGGAGCAACAATATAGTCGACACCCATATTATAATAGGCAATACCACTATTAAAGTTAGCCTGAAAATCCATACTATCAATGGCCAAGACTTTTTGACAGGCATTAATCGACTTAATACGTAAATCGTTTTTATCAGCTTGTGGTACAATTTCAGATTTGTTTTGATACTCGGCACCTAAAGCTGTATAATATTCTATATCGCGTTGATCAAAATCATGTGCTGGATCCAAGAGACTCGTATATTTTTCTTTGTACAACTCGTAAAACTCAATTGAGCGATCAAAGTTCTTGTCCTCCATTAAGAGTTGAACAGCATTGTTATAATATCTAATGAGGGTATTGCTAATGTATTGATTGATCTTGTCTGTGTAAACACCTTCTTTGTCAATTTCTCTTGCATAAACAAAGGACTCTAACGCAATTTGGCGATTACAAAGTGAATCACCAGCAGTAATACTTCTGTATATAATGCCTCTTAGTTGCCAAGTTTGTGGATCATGACGTTCGATTGTGGTAATGGCAGAATCGATTGCGACCTGTGCGCTTTCAAAGTCATTCGCCTTATAGAACTGATACGCTTGACCAGTCCAAGACTGACCATAAGCCATGGTGCCAAGGCAAATAACCAATAGGGTCAAAATGTTTTTCAATCGTATCATTGTACTACTTTCGCGGCTAAGTCTGTTAATTTAGAAGATATGACTAAATTGTGCTTATTCGCATTGCGTTTATTTACTTCGTATTTCTGTTGATTCCCAACCACTATAAAATTCACGCAGGCTCCCGTTTTAAGAGATCCTTCACTTTCAGCTACGAGTAATGTGTTGTTTTGTTGCATACTTTTCGACAAAACAACGATTTCTTTCGACTTTTCTGAAGCGACGAACAAGATATGGCTTTTTGGGTTGATATCGTTCTTGTTTCTAAAGTTTTGAATGACAATCTCCTGCGAGCCGATATATTTTTCAGAATAACGAGACTTTAATTCATCATAAACATCCAAACCTCCAAAACCATATACACCGATAATAAAATCGCCCGAACGTCTATCTGGTGGCCATTCAACCAAAGTTGCAAAAGTATAGATATACAAGGCTTTCACCATTGAACGTGTATCTTTCATCTGATTCGTTTCAGCTGACAATCGTGTCAGACTAAAAGTCATCAGTAAAGCAAGTCCTATGTATACTATTCTTTTCAAAAGGTTTATTTGTCGTTGATCGTGTCTGTACTAAAAGTGTGCCAACTATGCAGGCGCCCCGTTCTGAGCTGCGT
>JACKZZ010014878.1_pt1 | contig 48550 bp, 20 predicted proteins | sample 8027871 | NCBI WGS metagenome assembly JACKZZ01 (sample SAMN15724774, study PRJNA655200) | protist metagenome | isolation source: fluorescence activated cell sorting (FACS) single amplified genomes of... | place: USA: West Boothbay Harbor, Gulf of Maine | collected 2000-07-19
AGATATGGTTTTAACTAGTGATACCCCATCAGAACTGACAGAGATGATCACCAGTACAGATGGAGATGCTGCCAATCAGCAAAACCTCTGAGATATAATAAAGTAAATTTATTAATTAAGGTCGGATTCTATATTTACATGCAAGCTTTACAATACTAAAACAAATAAACTGTAGCATAACCCTGCATGATATGACTGTTCAGATCACACACACAAGATCAATTCCAGTGTCTTCTATCTATAAAATATAGCTGACAACTAATCTAACGGAGAAACATCCACCAAACGCAAAAACACAGTAATATTCCTGTAAATACAGCAACAATAAGACTTTCTTTTAATTTCTTTTTTGATATACCATCAATAAGTCTATTAAATGATGGAAACTTATTAGTCAGTGAATCGAGCCCGCCCGCGGCACCGCCCAGTGAGGATCTTTGACCAACTAACCCATCTCTTGCTTGAAATGCTGTGGAAATTACTTCGTTAATAGAACGCATACTTGCAGATAATATATTACGTTCGCGTAATAATTGTGCTGTTGATGAATCAATAGAACCATCAGAATTTCCTCCTTTACTTCCTAGTCTATTACTACCAGCAAATAAATCCATTGATTCTCTTTTACGTGTTACAGTGCTTGCCGTATTCTTAAATTCACTACTATAATCAAAGTGAATTTCATGATATCTACGAATTAAAACTTCTTCATGTGGACCTGAAGAACGTTCTTGTGATATATCTCTCATATTGTTAATACATTCAAGTAGCTCTTCCAAATCACGTTCTATATCATTACTTAAGGAATGCTCGTCTTTGTTACTATCTAACAAAGGATTCTCCTCATCAACAGATAACGATGCATTGATGCGCTGCGCAAGTGAAGAATAAGACTGGACTCTCGACTCTAGTCTAGCCTCTAGCTGCTTAGCTCTTCTATGTATAGATTCAAAGCTTGTTGCACTCATTATATGTAAGGCGAATCAAACACACGTGAATGATAAACAGAGTGTTCGAAGTATTATAATCCCAAAGTCCCAAGCGTGCATGACTTGTCCCGCGGTTTGATTTGATTGAAATGAAAAAACGAGTAGAAGAAGATTGTTCCGAAAGTTTCACGCCAAAATAAGCGCGGGGAATTGTATACAACATACCTTACTTGTTGTTGGAATGACTTTATTGCATTTTATCTCTGTAATTCGCTAGTACAATGAATCTGAGAACAATCAGTGCACTTGATGCCAAGGATGAGTCTGAGCTAGCGAAGCTAAAGGGTGGTACATTGCCTATGGACTTTTCTGGTGGTAAAGTTGTGAGTAGTAGCCGTAAACGTGCTGTTAAGAAAGTTACGAGATATGACGCTATCAAAAACAATCCACCATCAGAGACTCTGCGTGATGCTGGTGGTGGTAATACTGAAACTGGTGAACCAGGTATAGGATATGAAACTTTAAAGCTTGATGTTCTTGCTGATGAGCAATTAGCTATGTTTAAAAGAAGTACTTTAACTTCAACAATACTTGATAATGATAATCGTGAACAAGAAGTAAGGCAAACAAAAATAGTTGTAAATTATACAGATATTACTGTAAATATGCGTAGAGAAGATTTCCCCTCCATAAGTGCGGATGTTCCTGTCCGCTTCACAGATGAAGCATTACAAGCAGCGTGGGGTACATTTTTATTTGACGTACGAGTAGCGTTAAACGTTGAATTTATAGATTCTATACTCGATAGAAAAGATATGGCGCCTGTAAATCGTATATTAGAGTTACGTGATGGTGGACAATACTTTGTTAGACAACGTGAAGAATCTGCTATATTAGAAGTTATACAAAGTGGTAAAAATCCCGAACAAACATCCTGGGTTGTTACAGAGGGTATAAATCGCGCCAAAGAGAACATAAAAGATTCCACTGTTGCTCAAGGTAAAATAGATATTAAAGTAGATGAGATCTTAAGCAGGCCTGCATTAAGAGATGCACAGCGTGAAGCAACATTTAAAATATTAGAAGCAGAAGAAGTTGAAGAAATAACAGAAGCTATGTGGGAAGTCATGAATGCGGAGGATCTACCACCAGAAGAATTTGCCGCAGCTATGACTAAAAAAATGAATATGGAAGCTGAAGCTAAAGCTAAAGAAGAGGAGCGTCAAGAACGTTTAGCGCATTTAGTTGCAACAGGGGGTGATGCTAAAGAAATACTAGAGCTATCTCAAGGAGGCAATATGCAGGCTGCTCTGGGTCAAGGCTTTGGTACTGTCAGTACTAAAACTTACGATAAAGAAGTTGATATTATTGGTTTATATCGTCTTTCATTTGAAGCTATACAACGTATGTTATTAATACATACCACAGCAGAAAAACAATTAGAAATTGCCCATAATTCATTCGCATTTATTAAAGATACAATGGAAAAATTTCACGATGAAGTTGACATATGTGTATTAGGAGCAAAATTATTAAGTGATTTGAGTAACAGTCTTGTGGAATATCGTCAAGATTTTTATAATATTATCATGGATAGTATACAATTATATGCACCAATTAATGAAACATTTCGTCCACCACGAGTCATACGTAGACATTTATCTGAACTAGAAAAACAGGCTGCGGATAAAGAATGGGAGGCACAGTTACATGCAGATAAAAATAACGAAGGTCAAAATAATGATGAAGCTCAGACAAAAATTGATTTTGAAATTGAACAAAAGGGGGGCGATTCAAAAAGTTTAGTATTTAATTTAGAAGAATATTTAGCTGAACAAGCTGAACTAAAAAAATTAGAGGAAGAAAGAGCGGCTGCGGAAGAAGCAGAAAAGGAGCGGTTACGACTAGAAGCTCTAGCTTTATTAGAAGTAGTTGAAGAAAAACCAAAAGGTCCATTCAAAAAAGTGAAAGCACCATGGCGTGGTACGAAAGGTTATATTGGTAAACCTGTGCCTGTAGAAGAAGAGCATGAATCTGAATTCGATAAATACCCAGATGAAGGGAAGAAAAAGAAACGTGTTTTAAAAGGATTTAAATCTTTCAGTGGCAGTCGAGCATTACCAGTTGTACCTGGTATTAAATTTCGTGGTCTTGTTGGTCCATATAAGAAAGATATGGCAATGTTACAATGTTTTGCAACATTATATAAATTTGTATGTGCCTCATATGGTAATAGAGAAAAAGCGTTCCATGTTGATATGCCTGAAGAAGTTGCTAGTATTGGTCTAGTATGTTTAGGCAATACGAGTATTATGGAATATACTATGTGGATTATTGATACTATATATATGGATGGCTTTCTACTAGATCCAGATGACGATGGCAGTGTGGCACCATCAATGGCAGTGTCTGCAGAGCCCATCTCGCCTACTGAAGGTACTGGTGATAACGACAATGATATATCACATACTAAAAGAAAAGCTAAAAACATTGATGATGCTATATCACAATTAGAAAATGACCCTGATTTAGCTAGTGAATCATCTACTATTGCTGATATTACGGTAGAAGGAGGAATGAACATGAATTTTGAATCGGATGCAAAAATCAATGATGATACTCAAGGACATGATGATAATGACTTCACCAACAGACAGTCTAGTGTAACATTTGCTGCCGAATCTCATGATAATGACAGTCCAGTCAAAGCTGTAACAGATGTAACAAGTTTACCTCAAAATAAAACTAATGAGAGTAAAGGAACGGGGGGCGCTGGAGGGCATTCCAGTCAAATGAGCATTCAAAGTAAGGATAATAGGGCGTCAAAAGAATTATCAAAGAAAAGCGGTAGTAGTAGTATTGGTGAAAGAAGTCATACTCAAGCAGCAGATGATGATGTTGATCCTATGGTTGGAGTAGACATTGATTTAGCGAGTGCTATTAGTATGCCCTCGCTTGATTTAGATGGACATAATCAGCGTTTAGTGGAAAATATTGAAGTTAATTTAGGTAATCCAAATAAGAGATATGACAATGCATTTACATTTGATCCTGAATTAGCTGATGGTAATGATGAAGATCTTACTGCTAATCTTGCACTTGATCCTGAAGATCAAGAACGTGCTACACGTTATAAGGAGAGAGGTTTACGTCAAAGTCATGGTATGATTGAAGAACTAGGTGAAGAGTTGTATCAAGTAAGATATACTAGACGTCCCCGTGATCCTGTTGTACTCTTTTGTGCTATGGCATCATGTCATGGAGATTTACAACAACGTGAAAGAGAAATGGGTAAAAAATGGTGTGGTATATGGAATGACGCAAGCGCTAGATACAAACGTCTCATGGTCATTGGGAATGGTCTGAGTGGTCTCTAACTGGGTAATTGCTTCCTTTAATAATATATGGTGTACTTTTTGTAGTTATTAATGAAGGAAATGTTCATATAATAAACAAGAAATATTAAAAAGTTGTGTATAATTAACATTCACTTTTTCATAGACGATTTCTGAAAAAAAACTCGATTTTTTTGTTCAAAAAACGGGTTTCCACGTCGTGGTCCAGTTTAACTTTTTTTTCACAATTAAATCGATTTCAAGGACGAGGTAAGAATTGCATTCAAATCACCTGCAAAAATGTCACTGGATGACCCCAAAGCCTGGCGCTCAACAGTTGATAAGAGCACTGGTCACGTATACTACTATCACAAGAAGACCCGTGTGAGTCAATGGGTCAAGCCAGATTGTATAGTTGCAGAAGAGGAACGGGAGCGGGAGGCTGAAGCTGCCTTTGCTCGTAACCGAGAAGAAGCAGAAGCTATAAAACGCAACTCCCCAATTGCACAAAAAGCAACTCATGCACCAGTAATTCACACTGCCGGTGTTGACTTCTCCAGCTATGGGTACGATGAAAGTGGTATGAATGCAGAACTTGACGAATTAGACATGGATGAGGAGGCTGTTTATGATGAATATGCAGCATATGATACCTATGAAGCAGCAGCTGCTAGTGCTGAAGCCGCCATGAATGCAGCTAAAGCAGCTACGAGTGGTAGCAAAGTCCGCTCACCTTCGTCACAAATACATTCTTCTTTTTCTCCACCAGAAGAAATTACTACTACAGTACCATCCTCATCATCTGAAGAATTAGATCCTGCAGCAGCAAGTATGATTTCGCAATTAGTGGAACAAATTGCTCTTGGTTCACCAGAACAAACAGTGGAAGCTTTAGAGCTCTTGTTAAGTTGTTGTATACCAGCAACGGTCGATGCTATATCTGAAGAAGAAGGTGTATTAAGCACTATATGTGGCGCGGTATTAAGATGTAAAGATCATATTCAGCGACGTCTTGCTTTGAAATGTTTATGGTGTTTAAGTACTGGAGAACGTGCTTCGTCGGTATCATTCATATCTGATCAAAGCTGGGTTGGCCTTGGGAGCCAAGTGCATCTTTGGGGGGATGATATTGAATCATTGCTTATATACAGCTCTATGTTAGGGCTATTACTCGGCTGTCGAGAAGCACGATCAGTAATTGATGTTGAGCGTGCCTCACACCTTGCTGAATTGGTTATACAAATTGCTCAAGAGGAAGTTCTATTAGATATGAATACATTATGTTCTCATCCTGCAGATGAAGGTTTGACACTTCTTGATGCACGCATATTGCAAGCGCAAGCACCTGGTACTGCAGGACATCCATTATCATCATCAGTTGTTGTTGCTCTATCAGCACAGTGTTTGGGACAACCAGATCATGCCGTGCATTTTTTACAAGGTGGAGGAATTTCTTCTTTGCAACGTATACATTCATCATCATGGGCTGGAATTGAGTTAAGAATGGAAGCACGTAGGCAATTATTAAGGTACATGGAAGGTTCTGCTTATGCTCGTGAATGTTGTCTTGATGCACTTCTCGCATTTGGATGTAGTCATGGTCGTATTCCTGTACCAGAAGGACGTGATCCTTTGGAAAGAAAATCTGGTTTTAATGATTACGATGATGAACAAAATGAAGAACAAAGATTGCTTGATGGTGCATCGATACAAGAACAATTAGAATTAGGATTGATATCAGAAGCGGAGTATTTTGATTTAGATGAATCTAGTGCACTGCCTAGAGATGTCGTCTGGCGTCCACGCTCTGGTTGTGCATGGAAGGTAAGTTCTATACTATTGTGGACACATTGTCCTGCATTACGTCCTACACTTGAAAATTTATGGGAAAGTGAAGATGGTGGTGAACTAGAACTTGGCACCAATACGAGCTCTACGGCCTTGTCGTGTGTTGTGCGATACCTACATTCTGGCGCTTTTGTTCCATTAAAAGATTTTTACTCTAGTTTAGAACTTGTCAAGCTTGCTTTGGAATTAGGTGCACAATCATTAGTTACAGCATCGTGTACTGCTGTTATTAGCTCATTAACTTCGCATACAGCGGAAACAGTTTTAACTTTTGCACAAAATATGAATTTACCTGAATTAGAAGATAAAACATCTCGTTACATAAATGGAGATAAAACTGCACTAAAATGTATTACTTATTTTATACCAGGTAGTAATGATTTTAGAGAAAAAAATACTGTAGAAACAGGTATGGGTGGGTTTGCGTCAAGATCGGAACCTGGTTCTGGCTCTAAAATTAGAGGTGATAGTCCTTCTTTGCAACGAAAGAATAATAAACCGCAAAGTGGTGGTATTTATGGACTATTATTACAAGAACAAGACGAAGAAAAAGTGCAATCTTCACAATCTAATGTTGGAAAAAAGCGAAATGGTGTTGTGCCCGGTCGCACCGTGGGAGCTGTTTCAGCCGGAAAGGCCGCATTTGGTCGGGGAGTTCCTGGTGTAAAGTCTGCACCAGGTCCGGGCGGTAAGAAACCTGCTGGTTCAGGACAAAATATACTTCACGCATCAGAATTTTTAAATGAATATACACCTGAAATGTCACTTGAACCTAAAAAGGTGGATCCAAAAACAGCAGTGAAAGCTGCCGCCACTCCGTCGACTTCGAAAGTAGTAACATCTGATAGAGAAAAACGTTTGGCTGAAATGTCAAAACCTAAAGAACAAAGTGTTAAAGAGAAACTTGCTGAACGTAAAGAAGCTCGTGAAAAGTTGTTAAAGAGGCAAAAGGAGCGTTCTGAACAAGTCAAGGCACAAAGAGAACGTGAGACAAGTAAAGGCGATGTTGATAAGCCCGTCGACACTCGGACCGGTTTCAGCGGTGGTGGTGACAGTGTTCCATCCCCAAAAATGAAGATGCCGACGCGATCTGATTCTCCTGAGCCGGAATCTTATAATGATGATGTATTGAAAGAACCTGATGCTCCAGCAATAGACCCGAACGTGCGCCGCTCTCTCGCCAGTTTGAAGAACAAGGCCGCCGCTAGACAGCGCCGAAGTGTTAGTGATTCTCAGGATAAATTTGATTTAACACTTAATGATGCACAAAATTCTCATGAAGGAGCTATCCCTGTTCAACCCTTATCAAGCAGCGGTGACAGCAACACATGTACAAGACAATCAGGCTGTGATTGTGCGGAATGTAGCGCTTTTTCTGTTGGTGGAAAACATATCCCGATGGAATCTGATGATAAAGCACCTGAAGAAGTAGTAGACTTACGTGCTATTGCTTCTTCTTCACCATATAGTGGTGCTGATGCAGCTCTTCCTTATGAGCCAGCACCTTATCATAATTTGGACTCACCATTACAAGCATATGATGGTGTTATGGATACTGAAGAAGATCGTGATCCACTTGAAAGTTCTGCTGAATCTTTACTAGAAACTAGTTGGGAAGAAGCTGATGCATATCCACAAGGATCTCCTGAACAACTTCATGAATGTGGGCAATGTGGTAGACGATTCCGTGCTGCGGCTTTAGAGAGGCATGCTGTTTCATGTGGAAAAATGCGAAAACGAAAACCTCTAGATATGACAAAACAGCGTCTTAATCAAGAGGAACGTGATCTTGCAAGTCATTTAGCTAAACAAGCTAAAAATGATGTGCGTAAAAAAAATAATAGTATAAAATCAAATGATGGCCAAAAGTGGAAGAAAGATTCAGAAACTTTTAGGGAAGCTATGCGTGCGGGTAAGGAGACTACGACATCATTAAGGGATGGAACACCTTTGCCTGAATATCGTCCATCTGGTCCAGATCCAAGTCTTATTCCATGCCCACATTGTAATAGACGTTTTAATGCAAATGCTGCAGAGCGTCATATTCCGAAATGTCAAAATATTAAATCTAAGCCATCTGTGCTCAAAGCTGGCTCTGGTCGTGGTATAGGTACTCCAAACAATAAAAGTGGACAGAGCAAAGGAGGATTCTTTTGATCCTCATTTATGTGACTAACTTTATGACATACGAAAATGAGTGTGAATATTATCGGTTTTTTCATGTCAAATTTGTAAATACAATTTTCATACAAAGTTTAATTCTTTCCTCAATGTTTGATATATGTCAAGCCACTCACTCACGCCTTTCTTCGCTGAATGTAATAGTTAGTATATGATCCTTTTTTAAAACTTTGGCATATCAATACCAGCTTCAGCATAGCGCGCTTCAAGTATTTCTTGACTCAAAGGTGCTCTCAATTTGGGTCCATTGCTATCTGATGCATTTGTCAGCAAATACTGTACTTCATCATCACCAACAAACACTATCTGCTTTCTTTGACGAATTTGTCTTTGCTTTTTTCTAGCTGCCTTTTTGTTTTCTTCTTCTATTTCTTCAGAACTACTACCTATTTCTGCACCATCTAAAGAATCCATCGATTCTAACATTTCTTTTTCACGCAAATCTACAGCATGTTGTTTTTCTTCATGATTAGTACGAAGAAGTTCTTGTCTTATAGCTTCAGCACGTTCTTTACCCATTTTAGCATTAGTAGTTGATAAACTAATATGTAAATTAGCCCGCTCTTCTTCCGTGTACACACGTTTAATGAGACTACCTACTCGTTGTGCCTGATATTTATCTTCATTTATAAAGGCATTATTAAGAAGTTTTAATAATGTAGCAGGTGCTGGACGAACATTATGTATAGTATAAAATTCTTCTAAGCTTTCAACAGCTTCTGGACCATCACCATTATCTAAATGACCACACGCAAATGCATCTAATATACGTTTTGTTGGTTCGACACCATTGTTTGTCATAAGAGTTAATGCATCTTTTGCTGCATCTAATTGACTACGTTTTGTTAGATGAAAAATAAGAGGCTCCCAAGCCTCTGCATTCAATTTACATGAGTATTTCTCAGATGCACCACGTAGAGTACGTAATGCACGCGCCTCTTGTTTACCACTGCAACAGGCCTTCACAAGTTCCCGAATAGCCATGTTACCAATAGGTACTTTTGCATGACCACAATAACCTCCAGAGCTTGTATTTATAATAAATTCTTCTGCTTGATCAAGTACAGGATGAGATTTACTGGCACCGCCACCAGTTGCTCGAATTTGAGCTCCTTTGGTATATAACTTTAAAAGATTTTTTACTGTATGTTCCGTTGCTGGAAAACCATCCCGTCCCATTTCTCTTAAAATAAATTCTGATGTTGCAACAGGATCACGTGCAATACGCCATTCTTCATCTTTACCTGGCCATGAATAATACAATGCATGAACCACACGAGTGTAAGCTTGACGAGTCATGGCACTCACCTTATCGGTATCATCATCAACATCACGCATAGCACTTAATAGTTGTAAACTCTTATATCCACTACCAAGCCTTGTATGTGCATATAATCGTGCTAACATTATATTTGGATCTTGTGCGTGTGCAGGTACAGCAACAATCAAATCTTCAGCAGATCTTAAAATTTGTGCAAGTTCTTCATCGTTACATAAACGGTTAGCACCTTGCAAAAATGCAACCCATGTTCGTGAGGTGATCTTAATATCATCTGCAATCATTTCATAAATAACATGCAATGCACGTTGCAAAGCAGCAACATCGTTATAATTATTACTTAATGCTGTTATCAATGCACCATACACATGCGGATTACGACTTATGGTGTCTTCTTCAGAATCTATGAGATCATACGCAACACTCTCAAATGCTTTCCAATTTAATGGTTCTATTGCTGTTGATGCTTGAGTTATACGTTGACTGAGGAATGCAATACCAAGTTTAATATCATTTTCTTTTGCTAATTCATTTAATTTTGTAGTAAAATCATTAGTAAGCTTGTCTCGTTCAGAGCGATGATTATCACCAGTTATATGAGGAAATGATAAACTTTCCATCATATATGAGATAAGAAAACGAGCCCATGTAGAATCATCCATAGATAGAGCAGCTTGTGCTAATCCACTTCGTGCAGATATTTTTGTAGCAGAAGAGGCAACTATTGGTTTGTCAGCATGACTCCCTATTAAGTATTCCAAAACTTTCCTAGGATTACTTTTATAATCATCGCCTAACTGCACTGATATACTTTCTATGTTATCATTATTATCATCGTCTTTACGATTACCAGAAAGATTCATAGTTGAAAAGTATGTTTTAAGAAGCTCTAAGCTATCTTCAGTTTCTCCACGGCTACTTAAAGACACTAGTTTTGCCAGCACAGCTCGTCGAACCTGAGCATTTGTTTGGCCCCATATCCACGGTTTGGTCCTCGTAGTTGAGCCAGCACCACCAATATTATTATTATTATTATTATTATTATTATTATTCATTGAAAAAAATTCTAATTTTTTTGCTATTCTTTTATGGTTATCTAGTACAGTTGCACCACCATCACTTCCTACACCACTATGGTATGGTGCATACAGTATAGATCCGTACGTGCTACCGCTCTTCGATGTTAGAGGTGATGGTGCCATGGTTTTATCACTACTATCAAGTGCAGTATTCTTACCTGCTAAGCTTTCCAAGATATGTCCCATTTCTTCCATAATACGCGAATGTGTTCCAACATTCATACTCCCACTATTGATTGATCTTGTTTGTAATAAAACATTACAAGCTTCTTTGGATTCATTCGCCAATTGCTCAGTCATTTCTGTTGCTTCTTTACCTGGTATATTACGGCACACAGCTTCTGCTGCAGAAAAACATTGAGCTCTGAGTGCACGTAAATGTTGATGCGATGGTTGAATACTAACTCCTACAGGACCAAGTTGTGGAGAAACTTGTGACCATGCTGTAGTAACCCTTTGTAGGGCGCCATTAACATCATCTATCGATTTACATGTCCATAGCAGATATTGGCGTAATACTGACATGTAATGCACATAAAAACCAGGTGAATTATGCCACAAATTAGCAACCATCATAGAATGTATTTTATCAACTAGCGCAATACTTGTGCTGGAGATAGGTTTACCCGACGTTGCAACTTTATTCATAATCTTTGATAATGATACACGATTAGTTAGATAGCCTGCTGCATCCATTCGAACCCATAGTTTCATGGCTTCATCAACATTTCCTCGAGCAACCATAGAACTAATAGCAAATGATACAAGTTTGTGAAAGACATCATTATTTGGTCGTGATCTGGTATATCGTAATATATTCGCTGGGTCATCTTTAGTACCTAATGATAAGTTCTTTTGTGACATTAGTAATAGTAATTGCGTGCGTAATGTATCATTTCTTGTCGTAAATAATTCAATAGCATCTAGGTAGAAGGTATATGGCACTTTGATACCACTATCAATAAGAGCACGCATATCCTCCATAACTTCATCACCACTAACTGTCCACGGCTTTTCAAATGCATCTTTTAGGTTTGTAAATCTCATCTCTACCTCATACAACTTTGAATCTCCACCAAGGTTGCCATCACCTTGATGCTTGGCGGAGGAGACTTGTGTGCTTAGTAGCCTTGTGCTTGTAGTAAGCAATGCATTGCAAGTGCGACGAACAGCATGTGGTCGCCGAAGCGCTTCTCTACTTCCAAGTTGCACCAACTTACGCAACATATTGATAAGTGGTGCAAAAATCTATGAATTGATCAAAATTCCGCTGGGGATCCCCAAATCTGTAAGTGTAAAAAAAATCGATGTAATTCATTATTATTAAGATTGTATCGATAAAATGACAAAAAGGCAGTTGAGTGTCTCAGGTTTTGGCGCAGATGTCCCAATTTTGCCTCCAATCCTATGCTTTGCTTTGCTGGTGGTGGCGTTCACTTTTCATTATGTTAAGCCGCGCAAGCTTTTACCTAAAACAATGACAGGAACTAAGTCTGTAATGCTTCGAATGAGTATCTTTGCAGGTGTGGTGGCTTCTGGCTATTATTTCATGACTGCCGGTGTTGAGGCATTAGATGAAGCTGGCAGTGGAGTAAATTTTACCGAAGTGAATGGATTAGTTACAGATACATTCCCTTATAACCATACTAGGAATCCACTGTATGTAGTTATTGTTTATTTTGTATTCCCTAGTTTTTCCATTCTCTTCGATAGTAAGTGGTTCCTGTTCTTGATGCCAATCATGTTTTTCTATATAGACTTGGTAGTGATACCTTCGGAGGAGAAGCTCTTGAGTGGATTATATCCTGATGATTATGCTGAATATAGAGAAAATGTACCACGATGGTTTACGCTTACAAGCAGGTAATTTTAACTTAATGAATCTAATGTGAATAGTATTAAAAATGATGATATTTGATCCTTTGCCTATATATATTCAATACACTTTTGTCTCGTTTGTTGCAGGCACTTCTCTTTTATCAAAGAATTTACCAATACCTTCAGATGCCAGATACTGATTTTACAAGTTATGGCTGTCCTTCTGATACGAATAAAATGGCTGTTCCATCTGCGAATCGTGTTTACGTCGAATTACGCCAAAAGATCGGAGAAGTGGCAGAAAAGCACATCGGAATAATCTTTCCCTGTCTACTTGCATTGCATTGAGAGGTAGATAAGTTTTTTATTCCATTAAAATTACTTGCACAGATTGTCGTTATCATTTCTAATACAAATGCCACCTAAAAACCCAGCTACAACACGTTTAGGCAAAGAGTTAAAACGCTTGGCAGATGATCCAATTCCCATGATTGTAGCTTGTCCTAGAGAGGAAAATATTATGGAGTGGCGCTTTGTTATGAAGGGAAGTGATGATGAGGGTTCCCCTTACTCGGGAGGATACTATATGGGCAAGTTGGTATTCCCTCCTCAATATCCTTGGAAGCCACCAAGTGTGTTGATGTGTACACCTTCAGGTAGATTTGAAACAGATCGTAGAATTTGTCTATCTATTAGTGATTATCATCCAGAAACATGGTCACCCAGTTGGAATGTTGGAACAATTTTATTAGGTATAATCTCTTTTTTCCATGAGACAACATCAACCTTAGGGAGTTTAGAGACCACTGATGAAGCAAAAAAAAGATATGCATCAGAATCTAAAGCGTTTAACTCACGAGATAAAATATTTGTTGAATTATTCGGATCATCAGGTGATGCATCAGAAGCTTTTGCGGAGGCAAATGCACAATTAGAAAAACTATTGGCTAAAAAAACGGGAGGATCTACTACTACTGCTGGTGGTGGTGGTACCGCTGCTGCTGGTGGTGGTGGTGGTGGTGAAAAAGATAGTAGTGGTAGCACTGCACCTACTATTACGAAAAGTGAATCTGCTGATATACCAACCACAGTCTTTAAAAAAGCAAAAGCAGAGAAGGCCAGTAATTGCAGTACTACATGATTTTATAAACATTTAATTGTATATTTGTGTATTAAGGACCGTGCAGTAGTGCCAGTCCTCGCTATTCGCTGGAGCAGTCGTGGTGTTACGTTTCATTTATTATAGAGATTATTAAGTTAAGACATTTTTTTACAATTAAAGACTACACATATACAGATACTAGTGCTGGTCGTAGCTATTTTAATAAACTTCTATATACCATTATATACTATATACCATTCTTTATTAAGAAGTTTTTTGCTGTTTCGTAAGCTGTCCATGATACAGCAACAGCAGGCGCCTGTTGTAGCACTCTTGGAATGATTCCTCTTGAAAATCCTATCATACCTTCTTCTTTCATAATTTGTGTCACTACTTGTAATGCACTTTGCACTCTTGCTGATGAACTTGGCGGTTCACGTGTATATGATGCTGCACTACTCATGATACCTCTTGCACTACCAGCTGCCCCCGCAAGACCTGGGGTACCTCCATTGACTACTGCTGTATTTGGTCCTCCTACAACTTTAGTAACCATATTTGTAACAGGTGATGGACATGGTTCTAAATTTTGTGTTTGTAATCTTGTTTTAATAATATCAAGTGGTGTTGTAGCAGCAGCAGCGACACCACCAGCCAATGCTCCTGACATCATGCTAGTTGATACACTGACTTGAGTATTCCCATTAGATAACCATTTTCTAGAACTTTCATTAACAGCAACCATGATCATACCAAATGGTAAATTCATAGCTAATGTTGTAGGTAATGACACATAAAAAGCTCTATAACCTTCACGCTTTGCAACAGATTTAAAGCAATGTGTGACATTGTTATAATATCCTAATTGCATTCTTTGTTTCACAGTATCAAATGGTGTCATACATAAATCATGTGAAAAGGCTGCTGTTGCTCCGCATATTGCTGCTGCTAATGGTCTATGCCCTTCACCATCTGCACCTGTTGCTTTTTTCATAGATTCAAATAGACTAAAGTATGCTGCGTGAGCTGGTATACATCCTGCGAACATAGCAGATACACCTCTCCATAAACGAAAGATTCCTTCACGTTCAACAATACGTGAAGCACAATTCCATGTTTGCATAGGACTAATTGAACCACATTTTTCACATTGAATTTGAGTTTTTAATGTGTCCAATGGAAATATACTTACATGTTCTGCAAGTCCTGCAAGTGATCCCGCTATCATATGTGTTGTGAAGGAACTTTGAGATGGATCCCATTCTTCCCAATCTAAATCACCGTTATCAGACATTTTGATTTATTATATGAATAAGTATGTAGTAAAGATTACGTAATACTAATACAATGACGAAGCTCTTGATACCTCAGGATCGCGGGTCAGTTTTGATACGGCTTTCCTTCAAAACCGATGCAATTCAAGTATTCAAAAAGATTTGACTATGAATACTAGCTAATTTATACACAGCAACGGAATGATTTCTTGCTATGTAACTTCTTACTGGTGAGTTTGATCTCTCTTTGTCGACCGTATGCCGTACGTGCACTAAGGTCTGGGATGAAGTTGGGGTTGTGCTTGCAATTTGCAGCCACAGCAGCTTTACATAAAGCATCAAGACATCAGTAATTGGTGAGTGACTTCTCGTTGGGTGTTAAGGTGCGGTGAGTCGTGATTCAACTGATATTTGATTCTATTGAATCTAAATTTTCTGGTAAAAGTTGCAAATTCGTTTAGGACTGAAAACACCGTCTTTGAGCACTACTGCTTATCCAAACAGTATCTATCTATATTAATCTAATACTTTGGAAGTAAATATGGATGCAGAGCAGCGAAAAGCTCAGAAGGCGGCTTATCTGGCAAATCTCAAGGCCCAAAAGGCAGCCCAGGCAAGCAGTCCACCAAGGGCTGATAAAAAGCAGGGTGAATGGGGCAACTTCGCCCCACCTTCACCAAAGCTGGCCGTTAATCCGTTTATGAAACCTGTTCCTTCACATCAGCAAGGCGGAAGTCATGATGATGAGGGACCCAAGTCCGTGAGAGAACAACGATGGGAAGAGGCACAAAAGCGCTTCTTAAAGGCATCAAAGCCAACTAGTGGTAACAATGTGCAGCAGCTACAGGCATTTCAACCTGCTCGTCAAGCAGTGCTTGATACGCATTTTGAGGCACCCAAAGCCGCATCTCCTGTTCAGAAGCGTGCAGCACCTGTTCCTCTTCAAGTACCACTTCAGAAACCACAGCAGCAACCACAGCAGCAAGTGAATCTGAATAACTGGGCACGAGAAGGTTATCCTAGTGAATATGCATATGCACAGGCTACTGGAGCATTAAATGCTCGCCCAATAGTGCAGCAACAGCAAGTTATTCCCTTACAACTTAATCCACATATTGCTCAAAACCAAGCAGCCGCAGACAAACGTAATGATTATGCAGAACAGCTTCGCCAAGATCAACAATTGCAGCAAGAGCGTAAGCAACCTATACAAGAACAACAGCAGCAAGGTATGATATTCCCAGGTGAAGATATGGATGTTGCAATGCGAAAAGAACGTCAAGCAGAATACCGTAGGGATTTACAAGACCAACAGAAGAATGCTGCTCAATATGAAAAAGAAAATAGGATAGGTTATAGTACAAATTTACCTGGTGGTGGTGGTTTATTACTTGCTGGTAATCAGCAAATACAGCAACAAGATAAATTTGATAAGCAAAAGCAATATGCTGATCAACTGCGACATGATCAAGAGCAACAGCAACAACAAAGGATTGATGTTTCAGATAAGTTTCATAAGAATAATCATAATGAACAATCTGAGCAAGATTATTATGCTAAAGCTGATAAAAAAGCACGACAACAACAATATGCCCAGGACTTAGAACAGCAAATGCGAGTGAAACAAGATAAAGCAGCACACCACACTAGTAGCAACGCGGGTACTATGGGCTTCGGTCAACATGGTGACAATGTCAACAGAGCACGCCAAGAACGAGACCAGCAGAATGCCATGGAGCTACGTCAGCAAATAGATCGCAAGAAGTATGATCAGCAGATGGAGAAGGCTCAAGATAGAGCCCTCTATGGAGGTGGCGACAGTGAATCTGCCGCAGATCGTGCTAAAGCTGACAAGAAAGCGCGTCAGCAACAGTATGCGCAGGACTTGGAGCAGCAGCTATGGGACAAGAATCACAAGCCTGATAGTGCTAAGATACCTGGTGGAGGTGATCTCGGTGGTTTCGGACAAGATGGTGATCATATTAACAGAGCACGTCAAGATCGTCAGCAGCAATATGCGATGGAGCTGGAGCAACAAATGAACCGTAAGAAATATGATCAAGAGATGGAGAAGGCCCAAGACAGGGCTCTCTATGGAGGTGGTGAAAGTAATGATGCTGAAAGAAAAGAGTTTGAAAAGCGGGCAAAGCAACAACAATATGCTCAAGAGCTTGAGCAGCAAATGTGGGACAAAAATCACAAGCCTGGTAGTGCTAATATGGCTGGTGGGGGCTATGGGCCTGGGTGGGCAATAGGTGCTAAAGATGATTCCGAAAAGCATGCTAAACAAGCAGCACTAGCGCAAGAATATGAAAATGCTATACAAAATAAAAAAGCACAAAAGGATGCTGAAAAAGCTAATGATAAAATGTTGTATGGTAAAAGTCCAAGTGCCGATGAACGACAAGCTGCTAAAAGAGAACGTCAGCGTGAGTATGCCCAACAACTTGCTCAAGGTGTCGAACTTCATAAGGCAGCAGAAGCTTCTTCCTTAAGCTACAATAATTATGATGCAATGGCTGGTATAGGTTCTTATGAATCGGAATTATCAAACCAGAAACGTTTAAAACAGGAACAATATGCAAGACAATTAAAAGAACAAGAATTATTAAAATTAGCTAAAGGTGAACAAAAAAATGATGTGCAATTAAAAATTGAATCATTAGCTGCAGCTATGGCTGGTCCTACAAGTCCTTTTGATCAAGCATCATGGACTATAGGACCGTTGGGTGTGCCTGTTCGTCGTACTCTAGAAGTCGGTAATCGTGGACATCAAAAGGCTTTTAGTCAATCTCCAGTAAAAGGTGCAATGCAACAAGCTGGACCACACCTTATGCTTCCAGTTCAAGAAAATATTCCTGTTGATCCTATGGATTGGCGCAAAGCTCAAGAAATGAAATTAGCAAATCAACAACAAATGCTGGCTGGACAACCCCCATTTAATCCCAACTTAGCTCCACCAAATATGATGATGGGAGTTGATAATGGTATTGCTGACGCACACTATGCTGCTGGTGGTGCACCTCCGTCCCATTTTGGTATGCAAATTCCAGATCTTACAGTTGCAGCTGCTGCATTAGATCCTCATGCTCTTGCTAAAAATCTTCATCATCAAGGTGGGGAAATTCAAGATGAGCGCGATATGCAAGCAAAATTAAAATCAAAGCAACAGCAACTTGCATTAGAACAACAAATACTACTTAATAAACAAAAAACGGAAAATGATAAGAGAGAACGTCGGATAGAAGAGGAAAAACATCAAGAAAAAATGGATCGAGAACGTCGTGAAATGCAGTCAGTTTATGAGGAAGAAGAAAAGAAAGCAAAAATAAAAGCAGAAGAAGAATCACGTGCTGCATTAGAACGTCAAATTGAAGAAAAACGTAAACAAAAAGAAGATGAAGAAAAAAAAGAAGCAGAAAAGCTTGCAAAAGAAGAAGCAAAATTTTTAAAAGAACAAGCCGAATTACGTGAACAGGAATTAGAAGAGATGGCGCGTGAAAGACAAGATGAAGAAAGAAGGAATCATCGTTCTTCGCCTCTAAAAGGTGATGGTGATATTGATGCAGCTGAAGCTAAATCTCATTTATCACCACGTTTACAAGAAAGAGTTTATCCTAATTCTACAAAAAATGATGAACTACCTCCAGCCTTGGCTGGAGAAGTACCTGGATCAGCACCCAGATCTTTACCCCCTTCTGCACCTTCATCAAATTTATTTGATCCAATGCCTGTTTCACAACATGAAGAAGGTTGGGCTAAAGAACAAATGCATAAAGCTGTTAGAATGAATTCGTTAAAGCATGGCTTACTTACTGCACATGATGCACTGGAAGCAGAGAGAGAAGCTGAACGTCTTGAGCAGGAACGCTTAGAAGCTGAGCGTCTTGAGCAGGAACGTATTGATAAGGAAAAGAAACATGAGTGGGCTCATAGTAATTTTCATAAAGCTGTTAAAATGAACTCATTAAAATCTGGTTTAAATATTGCTGCAGAGGAGCTTGAAAAGGAAAGGGTCGCTCATCATCAATGGGCTAAAGATAAACTTCATAACGCTATAAAATTTAATTCATTAAAATCTTGTTTACAAAATGCTGTAGAAGATCTTGAGAAAGAACGAGAAGAAAAACATCAATGGGCTAAAGACAAATTACATAATGCTATTAAATTTAATTCACTAAAAGAGGCCCTTCATAATGCTGCTGCTGAACTTGAAGAAGAACGGGAGCAGGAGGCTACTCAGTATCAACGTCATGTAGCAGATGTAGCTGATCATCAACGTGCAATTGAATCTATACCAAAATTAGATTTTAATGCAACAACATATACTGATTCTGGTACTATGGTAAGCCGTCGTTCGATTCCACCAAAATCACCTAAATTAGATGAAAGTCAAGTATTGGCCTTACAAAGTGGTAAAGATATGCAAAACCAAGTATTAATTAAACAATTACAAGCTGATGCAATGAAATCAAAAGAAGAAGTATATAAAGTACGTGAAGAAATGAATCGTTTACAACGACAAGTAAGTGAAATTAGTATCAGTGCGGCTGATATCGATGAGGTACAAGAAAGAAAAAATGCAAAAAAAGCTGTATTTAAGAAAATGTATGAAAAACGTTATGGTTTAACTGATGCTGAAGAAGAAAGAGCAGCAGCAGAAGCATTTCCACCACGTCCAAAACCAATTAAACGTGTACAAAAACCTCAAAAAGAATACAGTAAATTAATACCATCACCTGCAAAATATTCTAATAATGATGATGTAATTATATCAAATGCAGAAAAAGAACTAGAAGCACGAAATAAAGCAGCTATACAAGATTTTGTACAATATGGTGAACTAAGTAATAATATGGAATCACAGAGTAAATTTGTGTATCCTGATGGTAGTGAGTATAAGAAACATTCACCCATCGTCCCAGTGACCATGCATGATTGGGATAAATTGGATCCAAAACCGCCGTCAGAATTATTACAAAATCATATACGTGAGAATAAGTTGATAAAATATCGTTTAGAGGCATTACAAAGAGAATCAATGGAAAATGATATCAAAAATAAGAAGGATAGACATACTACAGGTAAATTTAAACCAGGATCTCCCAGTAGCGGAGCTTTATTTGGTAAAAAGGATGTTAATGATGATGATGATGATCATAATGATATTATTTCAATTGCTGATAGCGATGCTGGATCTGATGTTGGTTGGTCATCTGCATTACAACGTAATAAAAAAAAATGGGAATTATTAAAAAACTTTGACGATGATAATGATATGGAGGCACTCGGAGCACTAATGAATAAATTTCATTCGAGGCCATCTAGTGCGGGTAGTACAACATCAGATTATTCTAATAATAATCAATATATAAATGGTGGTGGTTATCATCATAGTCGTAGCTCATCTGCTGGAGGTGGAAGCCGCCCTGGTTCGCGCCTTGCAAGACAAGGGAATAACATCGTGTCCAGCATGGACCCACGATTACAGGCCTTATTCACATAAGTACCATACAACAAAATAGTGTTCATATTGTAGCAATTATAAATATAACAACATGTTTCAATTGTCTTTATCTATAAACACTTCACAACATCAAGAGGAGAGAGATTGGAATTATTCGTGTCACCGTCGGAAGAGCTACACGTTCACTCTACTTAAATACCTAGAAGAGGTTACGTTAATAATACAAAGATATTAAACCCAATATATCATACTCTTACATTTTATCAATTGAAAAACGATGACTACCACTAGCAAATCTATAATAAGGGAAATGGAAAAACAACTTCAGAAATACCCTGAAACATCTTCTTATTTGGCACTTGTACAAAATCGTCAACGAATTCGAAGTAACATTGATTCTTCAGATGAGAAAAGCTGTATCCCTGACTTTGCTGAACGCTTAAAGCAGACAGATTGTCGGCTCTCAATAAATCAATTTTCATTTGTTCTCAATGATTCCGGAGAGCCACTAATAGCGACAACTTTGGGCCACGCTTTAAGTGATGCCGAACCATTAGACGTTCTTCGTAAGCTTCTTGATTGCGGTGCAGATCCATTGCATGTTGTTCAACTTGAATCTGATGGTGCCATTATTGATGCTGAAAATTTCTTGAAAATCTTGAAGAAGTCTTATTCAAATGATAAGGTCGCATTAATTGCAGATATTACAAGTGGTAACGTTTTAAATAAAAACTACTATAAAGCAGTCAGCAAGTTTCTCACAGAGTATGCAAAAGAGAAAGCTCAATTTGTTGAGGGCAAAGTCTTTGCTGGGCCAGGAGAGTCAGGAGAGGGCAAGATGCACTGATTGCTGCTCATATAAACAAGAAAGTCTTTTTCAGTAACAAGCATGAAGGCTAGGATATATACTTCAGTGATAGTCAAACAAAACATCAAAAACAATTCATTTTATCTTACAATATTATTCATTTTTATATGATTTTGGTCTTTATGTCTTGGATTCACTTCTCCCCACTCTTCTTTGAGTCACGACTACAAATCTGAAGTTGTCGTACTTCTTGTTGACACTTCTTCCAATCTCGATCATGTTCACCCAAGCATTCTTCCAGCTTATAGTATGGTTCCCCACAGCCACTTCGTTCAATCATGTTCTCAATGTCAGGCTCATCAGTCTGGCGTTCCCTTGGCTTTCCTGAACTACTCGCAGCACCAGAACCTTTATGAAGATTATCAGGCCTACCTGCCATCAATGTCTTTGCATCAAATATTTTATCATTGCTCATAGTGATTTAGAATGCCCCAAGATCCAGCTCCTCCCTCTTTGCACGTATTGCACTCAGTAGATGGTTATTTTTAAATATAGCACGAGGTTATAATTACAGCTGCCTATATTCCATATACTCTTCGAGAAATATTAATGCTTTAAGCTATGATAAGTGTCCTACACCTCTGTTCAAAGTGCCCGCACGGAATACGATTGACAAGATGTGGGTGCAACAGAACGCCGCCATAGAACAATCATATATTAAATATATAGTTTTAAAAAACGTACAATATGAGTGGTTCAACTGTTGACTACATCCGGCTATTGATATTTGCGAGTATGATCGGACTAATAGTGTGGTCTGCAATTCCAGGCACTGATAAGGCATCTGTGATAGGTGCGAAGGATGGTCAAGTTGGAGGGGCTAATGAAGTTCGAAAACTTATACCTGACTTCAGCGTTTGTGGTGAAGGGAGCGTCAGAACGGAATCCTATAAGGATGACAAGCGTGTCAAGTGCAGTGCAGTGGTAAGGGAAGCTACTATATACGCGCAAACAAAATGTGCGGGATATCTTGAGAATGAAGCTGCATGTAGGCAAGAAAGGGCATCACAATGCGATATTCACCATGGAAATGGTGACGGCTGTCAAAGATTGGTAGTGCTATCGGCATTATCAAAAGCAGGACTGAAATTGAAATGAACATTATGACCGAACAGTGAACTGAGTCCAAATTATCTATTTATTCAATTTGTTTACAAATGTACATAATATATAAAAGCTATCATCGTATATTTCTCACGCCAATCATATAATATACAATACTAAACTATAGCCCAGAACACCTGAACATGAAAGAATTCGGGCACGGTCATCTTCGGGTTCACATACCATGCAAAATCAAAGTGTTTACCACCACCAACATTACTTGCAGAAGTAATAGCTTCTAATTCTTGCCTTATGTCACGGCTTATCTCTTCATCACTACGACTATTTTCTTGGCCATGGTACCACATTACGAAGTGATTGCCTAAGTTCTGATAGGGAAACATCTGTGGTTGAAAAACTTTTTTATTCTCGCGTTGTACTCGCATTCGATGGCGATTCGCTACAACATTTTTACCATCATCAGCTTTAATAATAGGGCAATCGAATACAGTATGATATATATAATCTTCAAAATTACGATAATCTTGAGTAATGTCCTGTAATGTTGTAGACTTGATGACTTTCATTTCATCGGTCGGACGAACTTGTTTTGAATTAGGTACGAATTGATGCGTTGTATGAATTTTATCTAACTCTATGATATCAGATGGAATACGGCAATGTAATTTCGTAGTGATAGTAGGAGGCTTAGGCGGCTGTAAAGCATTATCATCTTCATCTTGACCACAGCCACTAGACTGCAATCCGGCCGTACCGTTACTCCTCCGGCTCGACGAGCTTGATGTAGTACCATTGGTTTGATTTTGACGACGCTGTTTTTCATAATCTTCTTTTTCTTTTTCTTCTTGTTCTAAATTAGTATCAATAGTATCCATGCGGCGCATTAGAGTCGCAACCTCTTTTTCTAATAGTGGTATTGTTTCTCGATATTTTTGTTCCATTAAAGCTAAATGAATTTTAGATGTATTCAATTTTCCTTGCCATTCTTTTTCATTAGCCATTAATGATATTTGTAATCCATTAGATAATTCTAATTCTTCTTTTGCAGCTTTCAGACGATGTTTTACTGCAAGTGTCTGTTTGCGTACCTTGTCTGCTTCCACATCAAGTGACTCAAATACAGCATGACTAAACGTCTTACCGCTGCTTTTACGTGTTGTAACATTACTAGCTTGTATAAGCTTTAAACGGGCTTCATATAAATCACGTTGTTGTAATAATTGCCATGCTAATATTTCATTATATTCATCTGCAGTGGTTTCTAATTTACTACTAACAAGTCTTTCCTCTTGATCACATGACAATTCAGAACGATTTCGCTCATTTCCTGAATTATGAGATGGATTTGCTACTTCTGACATTTTTAATGTAGGATCATTCATATCATCATGAACTTGTTGTTGTTGTGTAAGTATTAATCTATGAACATATCCACCCCCGGCAAAATCCCATACTTGTCTTGAATTGACGTTCATAGCATAAGCATGGAGATGCTCAGTATAATGATCTTGAATATGGTACAAATTACTACGACCGCACCCCATATATCCACATACTAAACACACCCATAAATCTGTCATTGCTTCTTCATTATCTCTGCTACCATTTGTGTTTATAATGCCATTGAAACCACAAGTACCACACTCAGATAAATTTCCATTTGTGGAATCATGTTGAAATCTGCATACAGGACATTGTGGTGAAGCCATATGCTTCATACATGCGATATGAAACTGGTGATTACAGAATGTGGTGAAACAACCATGTTGAGGTGGATCACCTGCTGGTTCTGATAAGGGTGCTAAGCATAGAGGACATGGTGAATCGTGTTCATCTTCTGCCTTTATCGTTTGATCCTTTTTTCCTCCTTCGTTTTCATTTGATTGCTCACGTTCTGTTATAGACTTCACTGCATTCAAACGGCATACACCACATGATGGCTCTAAAGATGATAAAGGGTGTCCATCGTAATCTTTTATTATTTGCTTTGCTGCGCTCTCACTTACCATATCTATCAATCCAATATACTTCTCATGCGAATTAAAATAACGCATTATTTTAAAAGATTTGATACCTTCCAAACTACCTCCAAAATAAGTAAGAATATCACGTGGTATCATATAATCAGGTATCTCAAGTAAAGCTACAGTCTTGGATTCATCAATGCAATGTATACTTTCAAACAAAAGAACATCCTTCACGCACAAACATTCCAAACCACCATCAACCACAACAAGAGGCTTATCACCCATGGTTGTGCATGGATCTTGCAGATCTCGGGATACGATGTTTTGGGGAACTTCTGATATGAAAAGGAAAAAATAGACGACGCACGGACTAACGATAGGACCTTGGCCCAGAAGAAGAGCTAAGAACTTTCCATAAGAAGGGAAAGAGAAAAAGAGAAAAACAAATATAAATACCATATTAACCATAGGGTATTGGTATTTTGATAGTGTTTAATTAGAAATAAGTAATTTAGTGGAAAAATCAAATCTCACGTGATTCACAGTCATGTCAGTTCAACCTGTTGGTTCAAAGTTTAATGCATTAGAAATTGAAAGGGGATCTCTTGATCAAAATCCATACCATATGAACCCCTTAAATGCAAGCATAGTACCATCTGCTCCACTTTATGGTGATATTCGAGAAGTTGAAGCTCAGGAACAAGATTATTTAATAGGAAGTGCAGATACACCTACAGCAGTTCCAATTACAAGAGAAGAAGATCCTATGGTATTACAAGCAAGAGCAGGCTCGTTGCGTAGCAATAATTTTATACGCTCTAATAATATTGCTGTAGCATATGAAAATGGGGATGCGAATTTACCAGGCCGAATAGGTGGCGTAGATATAGATGACCGATGGAAACTACATAAACAAATGGAAGATTCAAATGTAATAAGTGAAAATTCGAAAATAAGTGAAGTTCCACGATGGGACCCAAAAACAGACGTTGAAGGACCTTCACCACTCGACAACGTTGATTATGAGACCACTAACTACTCCCTACCCAAGGAACATGGTATTGGTGATCCATATGTATTTTCATCTAATTGTAATCATGAAGAATATAAAAGTGTGTATGATTAAAAAGAGGAAGATATATAACATTATGTGGTTAAATTTCTGTAATATATAAGGACAGTTGAAAACAATATCTAAACCTCGTTTCTACAATACGTTCATATTTGCATCATGTTTCCTCCATGTCATCATGATTCTTATTTAAATTTATTTCATCATTGGCACTATCCTTTTTTTCATAAAAATCGTATGAAATGTAACGACGGGGATGGGCTCGTAAAGAATCTAAATAATATACAAACAAACGTGATGTCTTCTCTTCTTCTTGAATATGTGGCCAAATACGATCAGCACGAAAATCTTGATATACTTGTTGAACAAACGCATTATCTTGCCAATCTAGCACTTCATATGCATCCGTTTCTTGGTCATCAGATGTAGTTGTATCCATTGGTATAGAATCTTCAACATCGACTGCAGATACCATTGCATCCACACCTCCTACTGCAGCTGCAACGGTTGCTACAGCTGCTAAAGCTACTGGATCAGTATCAGTACTTGCAGTTTTTGATGCAGCTGCTTTCAATGTTTGAGCGTATTCTGCATCACGTACTTTTTTTCTAGCAGCATTTGCATTTTCAATAACTATTTTTTGATTGTACCCATCGAAAAATAACTCATCCAAATACAAACCAAGTCCAGGTACCATAGGAACTTCAACCTTCTTATCTGATTGTGTACGAGATAAAGTTTCCATATCAACAGCACCAGATGCAACTTCACAGCACATACCTACCATTCTACGTATTTGATTTAATAAAAAACTTTGACCATAAATTGTTAATAATACAAATTCAATCCCAGTCTCTTTAGACACAAATGGTTCTCCTGGACTGAACTTTTTAATATATCGACAACTACTTGGATCACTTGGAAGTTTAGCTGTCGTGTAATTATGATATTTATGTGTACCAACAAATTTATTACATGCTTCTTTTAAGGTATTTAACGTATCCGCGTCCACACGGTACCCTTTCAGCACAGGGTCGTCATAAGCGTAGGTGATGTACTTTTCTCCTAAATATCCTGTTCCACGTGTACCACATGTCAAAAAACCGCCTTCCATACCTGCTCCTTCAACAGGACCTTGTTGTTCATATACATTTGCTAAGTGCTGCATTACTTCACTGCGCTTTCTTATCATATACGTAGGAAGCAAGTAATGATATCTTCTGGAACCACATAAATTTTTTGCATTAAATGCTTTCGTTACTTTGCACATAGCATGAATGTGTATATCTATGGGTAAAAATGAGTTTACTCTATTTATAAATAATTGACGTTGACGATACATTTCAATTTCTGCATCATTTTTAGCGCAGGGAGGTGGAGTCCATCCTTCCGGTGTAGGTAATGTGGATGCCAAAGCAGTAGTTTGAGCAACTCCATCATTATAGATAGTGACTTCTTCTTTGCCACTAATAGGCACAGATAAACGCATAGAGCAACATTGTCCATTAGCATGTACACCACGATCTGTACGTGCAGCACGTGTCCATTGAAGCTTCTGAAGATTACCGAAATTACTATCTTGTAATCCACCAGCTAGGAATAGGGCTCTTTCTACCTCCTTTTCGATAGTCTCTGCATCAGGATTTGCTTGTAAGCCTGAATAGTTTGTACCTAAATAACCAAAACAGACGGCATATTTACGTTTAGGTGCACTACCTTCTGTTCTTCTCTTATAAGCATCTGAAGCTTGCAATTCATCCCAATCATAGCTTCCTTTACTACGCTCTGATGATTCTCTTCGATCATCAGTACCTTTGTAGTTAGTATCACGGTTTTTATTACCATGACGTCCTTGACCACTACTAAATGATTTCGAAAAACCTTTCCAATTTTTCCCATTTTTGCCCATGATTTAGATATAGAAATGGAAATCGCCTCCAAGAAGTAAAATACAGCCTTATAATCAATAAAATGCTAATTTTGCACAAAAAATCAACAACACAATTCTATTCTTGTACTAAGGAATACTTGAAGAATGCAATTCGCTGACTTTATTGTGTAGGATACACATGTTTTATGATGGACTCTTGGATCTCGTACGCTCGTTGTCTCCGTTTCGAGGTAAAGGTAAAGGTAAAGTGAACTTTTGTGATTGTGTTGGTCAAGTTAAGGTATATAATTGCATTAATACATACATTAACTATTTTGGTGACATAATGGCGACTGGATTTGGAGAGGAGCCTTTATCTTTAGGTACCTTTGATCCAGCACATGCACAGCACCCTTATCTTAATACACCACGATCATTAGAAGCATGTCGTCGATTTGGTGTGAATCCTATTGAACTTGTAGAGGTCAGCATCGATGAGTTTCGAAAAGATGCTCCTGATGATCCAGATGCAGCTCAACGCCGCTACGAGCGTGTTGATGGTGCAAGAAGAAGAATGATGACTAATGTTATGACTGAATGGAAAACACTTATGGATTCAGCATGGCAGCCAGGTGCGAAGAAGCGCCCCCGTAGTGCTAAAGAAGCAATTCTTAAAGTACGACCTGAAGTTCATTCACAATTATTAGAATTACAAGCCGAAAAATTTCGTAAAATGGAACAAGCACATTTTGATGAAATGCAAAGAATGCTTGCTATAACAATACAAAAGGCTGATATGGAAGTAAAGAATAGAGATATTGTTGCAAAGCATGCTGAAGCTAAAGCTGCTGGTGATGATCATGCGCGTCGTATGCAAGAAAAACGAGCAGCCTTACTGCAGTCACAGTTACTTGAACGTAACGCTAAAGAAGCTGCAGAACTAGAACGTATTAAAGAACTACAAGTTGAAGATGCACGTTTAGCACGTGAAAAAATGGCAAATCATGAAAAGAAACTTAAAAAAGAAAAAGAAGGACGTGAAAGAAGAGAACGTGAACGCTTACAAAGGGAAACGTATACCAAAGAATTAAAAGCATCTATTATGAAAAGCATGAATCAAAAGGCTGATCAAAAAAAGAAATTAAATGATTTGAAAGAAGCTGAAAGTAGACAACGTAAAGCAGAGGATGAAGAACAAAGAAAAGCTGAGGAGGCAAAACGTCGTCGTGAGTCGGAGAAACGGGCAGCGAAAGCAAAAAATGATGCTGAAAAAAAGGCCGCAAGTGATCGACAAAAAATGTTGGATGCAATAAATGCTGATGAAATGAAGCGTAACCGTCTTAAAGAACATCGTGAATATGAACGTCAAGCTAAATTAGCTGAAAAACATGCAACAGGTTCAAATAAAGCGGAAGATATTGCGAAGACTAAAACTAATGCAATTAATGCTAAAAAGGAGAAAACTTTACAAGAACTTCGATTCAAAGAGGCATTAACAAAACAAGAGCTTGAAAAGGCAGAACAAGCACGTGAAAAAAGACGTCAAATTAAAGCTATACGTCAAGAAGCATATGATTTAGCTGCTGCCCGTCAAGCCAAAGCGGATGCATATAAAGTCAAACAAGCTAAGGATGCAATTAAATTGAAAAATGATAAGTGTCAAGCAATTCAAGATGGTTTCAAAAATTTATCATATATGAGAAATAAAATGAAAGATATTATGGAACGTACTAAAATAGAGTTAGAACATGAAATTCATGTATTACAACATAAAGGTATAATTTCACCAGATAAAGTTATGGCAAAAGCAATGGAAGTTACACAAACAAATTTATTTCCTAAACTTAAAAGTACATTTGGCTTAATTGATCCTACTGATGCAGCTGAACAGGCTCGTTTAGATGCTACTATTGGTGATGATGACATTCAAGATACGCGAGCGAAAACCGCACCTAACAGTAATTTTGATTCTGCTTTAGATGGCGGTCATACGCCCACAAAGCGAGGCGGACCACAGTTATTACCCATTCAATATATCAATAAGAATCGTTTAAGTGGTACGCTAAATAATGCAAAACATAAAATTGAAATAGCACAAGACGCTGAAGAAGCGAGAAAGAACTCACCACCAAGATTGCGAACAACTTCACCGAAGGCACGTCAGAGGACCACTCCAGGCAAGCCTAGTGGAGGAGATAAAGCAGGCAGTCTAAAGCAATCAAAATTTGAAGATGGTGATAAATCATTACGAGAATTTCCATATGGAGATGATAATGGTACACCTAATAAAAAGGGTAAGAAAGGTGTTAGATCACTCAAAAGTACCTATCAAGAAACTAACGATGGGCAGTATCGTAAAGAATATTCAAGTGATCATCCTCTTGCTCCTGGTGGCACAGGACGATATAAGACAGAAGAAACTCAGGGTTTAAGTAAAATGGGTGTTAAAAAGATGTCAGTTAAAGAACCTAAGGGTACCATGAGTAGTACTCAAGCCAGTAATACCATTGAAAAATTATCTTTACAGTCACAAAATCCGGTTGTTGATCCTGAAAAGCACTTAGAACAACTTCGTCGTGAACAGAATGAAGCCTTAATGCGTGTTCTTGAAGAAGAAAAGGCAAATGAGGAATCTCGCGAACGCATGAGTGTTGGAGTTTTATCGGAACAAGAAGCGGAACGTATGGAGCTCGTTTTTGCGGAGGAACGTAGAAGGGCATCAGAGCGTATTGTCCGTCTTACCAGGGAACATGAACAACGTGTCAAAGAGGCTGTCCTTGCTATGATGAATCTTAAAAAATCTAGACATGCAAAATAAGTGTATTAATATACCAAATGAAATTGAGGACAGCGCTTGAAACATAATAGCTATAAATTTGTAGATTGGAAAATAACAAGAAAGTTTTATATAAAATATAAAGGTATTACACTTTGCACTACAAATTCTTCGTCACTCCCTTTCACTAATCAAAAAAATTGTTCATCAAATGTACTACCAGTAGACTGTTGCAATGAAACTATCGAGCTTTGCAAAGGATCCACTAACTTAAATGGGATTCTTCGTGATGGCAACGACTGTGGCGATGGCTGCGGTTGTGGTATGTGAGCTTTAGTCTGTTCTGGAGTAATATTGACAATTTGAGGTCTTTGAGGTAGATTCTTTTCGATATACTTGTAGGATTCAAAATCATTTCCAGTTGAGTTGGTGTATACTGCTGGTGCACTGAATGCATCCTGCTGAATAGTATCACGGAAAAAGGATTTAGCAACATCACCTAGGTCTGACTCTACGTCATTAATTGGCATACATTTAGTTGGCTGTGCTTGTGCAGATGAGATTATATGATGCTTAGGAGCGGTGACTACTTCACCTGTGCGAAGACGCTTTATTGTACCAAAACCACCAGAAAGCTGAATATCTTGCCTTTTGCGTTGAAACACGTGTTGCTGCTCCTTCTCAGGCTCTTGCTCGGATACATCATGAGCTTCTGCTTGCAGCATTTCTTCAAAGACCATATTATAAGCATCATCGGAAGTACTATTTTTGTGTTGGTATGCTGCTGTGACTATGGGTGATGTTTGCACTGGCTTCATGTGCTGCACAAGTTTTGTCTGCAGCATATCTTTCTTTTTTTCGTTCTGCTTGGATGCTCTGGGACGATTCGTATTTCTAGTTGCTTTTGGTTGCACTTGTAGATCTTTTGAAAGATTTATAGCTGCTGCTTCAAATGAGTCAAGCCCAACACAGGAACTGAATAAAATACATCTTACATCCGACGGACTCACATTTGGAGGTACAGGAATTTGTGCTTCATAGCTAGTGACTCCAGGTTCAATGTGCACATGGAACATTAACTCTCCAGATGGGACATCATAGCACAATAGCCAGCTTGCAGGCATGTTATTAGAATCTGGCGGTGGTGATGTATGCTCATGACCTGGAATAGCAGGAGCAACTTTCACAAGAAGAACATGATGACCATCACGCTCTACAGCCACAGAACTCACTTTAGAAGCTACTTTTCTGCACATTTCTGCAAATTTACCAATCATTTGTGCATCATTTTCACTACAATTGAATGATTGCATGATTTCACTAAAATTTTTCATTTTTATTACGGCTCCTAAGTTCAGACGATCAAAATCACTAGAAGGCCTACGCAGTTGTCTCTGTAATGAAAGAGATAAATTGCGAATTTGAAGAAAGATATTTGGATTATTTCGTGTGTCATCCACACCTGACCACATTGATGTAATTAATGTTCGCTTAAAATGCATTGTGCTTTCCAAAAGTCCACCTTGCTTCCTTACCAAAGCTAAATCAGCCAGGGCTGAAAGAAGCCGACATGCGCCTTCAGCAATATTTGGTCGTTCTGATTGCAATCCTGAAGGGAGATCCGTAACACCGTCTGCTATAAGTTGTAATAAAACATAAGTCTTGTCCTGCATTGTTTTGACTTTCTCTTTGCTCTTAAATGGAAATCTTATACTTTTAGCCTTGTCATTAAGTACCTTCTTTTCATCTCTTTTCAGTGTGCGTTGCAATTCTGAACATGAAGCAAGTTGACGAATAAGTAATTGCATATCACATGTTGATGGTAAAGCCAATAAAATAATCATACTAGGAAATTTTACCATTTGTCTAGACATGATTTCAGTTTCAGCACGACTCTGAACGAGACCTGTATCCTTATCAAAATCAATAATACCTTCATGAGCAAGTGCATCTAGAGCAACATCACATGTTTGTCTTAATGATCTTTCAATTTCAATATCAAAATTAGCTATTGAAAAATTAATAGGAAAATTGTAATTGTTTGGGTTACGTTTAAGTCGTATATAATAATAGGAACCTCGAAGCCATTGCAATGCAGTGTTCATATCGGTAATCACTTCTTGAGCTACTTCTGCAGCAATAGTTTCAATTAATGCTGATTGTAAATGACTTTCTACAATATCAGCACTTAATGGATCTGTATTACCTGCTGAATACGACGAGCTACTGTCGATATCTGTCATAATTACTGCTATCCCCTTGGTATCAAATCCAGGTCGCCCAGCTCTTCCCATCATTTGAATAATATCTGATTTCGTTATATCTACGTAACCAGAATCTGCACCACGCCATGCTTTAGTGCCTTTGATAATAACACAATAAGCAGGTAAATTCATTCCATGAGCTAAAGTGGTTGTAGAGCACAATACAAGAACATGACCTGCTGTAAAGAGTCTCTCTACTGCATCACGATCATTTGCACTTAATTGAGAATTATGATAAGCATACCCTTGCTTCGCGTATGAGCGTAAAATTGGATCTTTAATTTGACTACATAAGTCTAAATTTTCAGAAGTAGTTTTTTGTACATCATATTTTTTAGCGCCAAGGCGTTCAAGTAGAGATTTAGCTAGGTCTATAGTCTGACGAACAGTATGACAAAATATAATACATCCCCTTCCAATACTATGTTTTTTGACTACATCAGGTACATGCTCCATTAGTCGCTTATCGAATAGAAATTCTTTATCTTTTAGGCTATTACCGTAAGTCAAACAGCGGACTTCCAATGGAACGGGTCGATATGTTTCATCAAAATAGTGGATACCCTCTTGAGGACAACCTAACCATAAGCCAATGTCACCAACATTAGGCAGAGTAGCAGATAGAGCAATAATGCGTAGTACAGGTGGTAGATCATTGTCATGTTCAACTACTTTGTTTTTTGTCACACGATGGTAATATTCATTTGTAAAATATTTTGTTCGCATAGTTACGGCCTCAAGACATGCTCCCCTACTTTCACCCAAATTATGTATCTCATCGATAAGCATAAGAGATACTGTACCAAGCAAATAGATATGCTGATGCCACTGTCTTGTTATCGAGTCCCATTTTTCAGGAGTAGTTATAATGATAGATGCATTTGTCAATTCCTTTAGCATCTCTGCTGGTGAACGATCTCCAGTGCATTCAACAATCTTTATATGAAAAATAGTGGAAAATTTTAGCCATTCTTCCAGTCTCTGTTGACATAATGCTTTAGTAGGAGCTATAAAAAGTACTTTTGATTTACCAGGTGCTCTATGTAGCTGCTCTTGCTCCTTAAGATGACGACAAATTGCAAGCTCATGAACGAGGGTTTTTCCTGAGCCAGTTGGTGCTGCAATAACCATATTGTACGATTCGTTTAGAATCTGCTGCACCAAAATAGTCTGCATAGCGTTGAATCTGTCAAACTTCCTGAAAACACTACGATACTGAGAATCCTTCACAATACTATCAATTAAGATCTCCTCCTCGTTTCCTTCAAATCCTGAGGTATCAAACATCATCTTATATATAAACACTCAACATATATTTAAATCAAAATTATAATTATCACCATCAATTTACAAACATACATACAAATGTTCACTCCTTTATCAAAATTCTTCGCGTGTCGTTCGTGGGTTCCGGTGGTTTTGATTTTTCCCGGACTCTGATAAATAATAGTGATTCCCGTGGGATATACCATAAAAAAGATCACCGTATTCCACGCCTGCTTTACACTTCAAAAAACTTGTGAAGGTCAATTGGGTGCATTGGAGTATTGGAAAAGGTAAAGTAGGCTAAAGTAGAACCGAGGTTAATAACAGTGTTTACCTCTGGACAGCTCCAAGTATGGATGATAACGATCCATATAAAGCGTATAATGTAGATGAGGATGACGAAAATTTTAATGATGTGCCTGAATTCCATTACGATTCTCGTTGCCCTGGTGTATTGAATGCCTTAGCAATTCATTCACCACTTATAATGCTTGGTGCAGTATGTTCAATAAGCACAGTACTATACAATATTGTCGAAACACGAATGATTCATACAGATAGTCAAGATCAGCAGCATCCTTACTGTACAGATACGCTTTATATACAATTATTGAATGGAGTATGTACACGTGGACAAGTATTTGATCTTGACCCTCTTACTTCATGTATGCAATGGATGGACACAGAAAAATGGAAAGCTAAAGATGCTGAAAATTTATATAGATTTACATTATATGATACAAAAGCTCAATATTTTGAAATACAGAATAAAACTTATGCTGTTACAGATATGACAACAGAAGCTGAAACAGTATGGCCGCAACTTGCTGATCATGCCTTTATAGCACTTGGCTTAACAATATTAAATCTATTGATATCAGTTGCAGCATTAGATACCGATTATTTTCATAATCGACTTGGTATAAAAGATGTTGATCGATTGGTACTCATTAGTAGTACAATACTAGTATCAATTACAGCTTTATTTTATGCGAATTTTGGTAATATGACCTACCTGCAGTCAGAAATAACAGTCGCAGAATCATGGACTAACAAAGAGTGTGACTTCACAACAACACCAACAATTGGCATTTATGTTATGTGTATTGGTGCAGCATTTTCTTTATCATCATTATTATTAAGTTTTTCTACTTATATTTATTGGTATGTTTTTGTCGATCTATTCGGCTGGTTTATTCCTATTGATGAAGAAGCAGAAGCAGCTAAAAAATTAATAGAAGAAGAAAAAAAAGCACAAGATGAAGAAAATAAAAAAGAGAAAGAAAGACTTCAAGCTTTGGCAAATAAGGCTGATTTAGAAATAGGCAGTACATCAACTGCTATGTCACCGAACACTTCGAAAGTCGCACCAGATCCTACACCAAGCATTCCCCTTTTATCTCAAGAATTAGGCAAAATGAAATCGAATGGTCTTGAAACCCTTGTTGAAGCAGATGGAGAAGATAATAGCACTCCATCAAAATCGAAACGTAAAGTGGCAACTATTATTTCACCTACTGCTCTGGTTGGTGGCAGTAAGTCGTCCGAAGCATCTACAAAAAAGAAAGCCAAAGAAATAGAAGAAAATGGAAAAAAAGCAGAAAAGAAATTAAATGATAATTTGCAAGATCAAAAATCAAAGGAACATAAAAAAACGGAAGAACGCCTGGCGAAGAAGCACAAATCTTCTGGAGAAAGTGGTCAAGCTCGACCAGGAAGCAAGTCCGCTGATAGACCAGGAAGCAAGTCCGCTGATAGACCAGGTAGCAAGTCCGCTGATAGACCAGGTAGCAAAGGTAGTGCACGCAAGAAAGATAAGTCATCATCAAAAGATGGAGGAGAAGTACGCAAAGCTGAAGTTGTGCAAGAGGCTGGACCTGGGCAGCCTGCTATAAAAATTCCTAAGAAGAAAGATAAATAATTCCCACTATATTATTTAATTTGTAACAGTTTGTACATGTGAAAATTTTACATACTTTCTTTTACACTAACGATACATGTCAATCACTTAGAAGAGAGTTGATAGCTGCTTCTACATTATGACCATTTTGCATCAAAGCTTCTGCAGCACGTGCCTCACTCACTTCCATCATACTAACAATCAACTGAATATTTCCTTGGCTTGCTTGCTCTTCACTTGAACTAAAAGTTGGTTCAGTTCGAAGGCTCATAAGCAATGCATTCTGGAGTTCCATTTCCTCTTGAAATTGAGAATTTTCTCGAGAACCGTGTATTACAGTCTCTTCGTCTTGTGAATTATTATCTATTGACATATTCATATTCATGGTACTAATTTCACTCCCACCTTGTGTTCTTGGTGAAGATGTAGAAGCAGCAGAAAGGCGTGATGGTGAGCTACGTGGAATCCCGGGTTGACGAATAGGGCGTCGGGTAAAGTCATCACTATCAGAGGAATCGCTGCTATTATCATCAATACTGTCACTTGTGGTAGCTCTAACATGCATACCAGCACCTGGGGGAGAAGGGGGCGTTGTTAATTCCACGTTTGGTGCTTCTCCACTGGGAAATGGATCGAATACAAACCCATTATTTCGAAGCCTTTCCATTGTAGCAGCCACGAGGACATCTCTCTCTTCACGATCTGCTCTAGAAATCTGACGTTCACTTGATAATTGTGAAAGCAAAGTAACCATACTCATCAGATCTTCTTCTTCTCTTTCTGCCCTCCTAACTCTTGTCCCCTCTCTTCCACTTCTTCTTCCACGATTATTGTGGACTGAGATATTCCTCACACCTGATCTACCTAATGATCCGTTTGAAGAAAGAGACGTCATACCATCAGGGATATCATAATCATCTTGAGGTCTATTTGCAGTACTAATTATGCTAGCTTCCATCTCAATACGTTTAGCACGGACACTCTTAACAAGTTGATTTATTTGAAATTCACTTGCACGCAAACGACGACGAGCGAGAACATCAGATAGCATTTCAACAAGAAACTCTAATTCTCCTTGCAATGCTTCATAAACTGATTGAGTGTGGAGCAGATTCCAATCTCTATTTCTATGACGAGATGCACCAATTGTATCAAACAGAAAATATGCCTGAATATAAGTTCCTCGCAAGAGCTGTCTAGCCCGTGAAAGTTCATCAAAACCGTTACGCAAGAATTGTAAATAAGAAGGGCCGTCTGTCAGAAACACCTTTTCTAGGTTACTATCTGATGCAACAGCTGTATCGTCATCTTCTTTTGTGAAATTAGTGGATGCATATGCTGCATCAGCTGCACTTACTTGGGTGCTGGGAGTTTCCTTCGCACCATATTCGCGACTTTTTGAAGGCGAGAACCATTTGGATAATGTATTAGCTGCCTTGTTCATTTTACTAGCAATACTACTACTAACTGTAGATGTTGATCCAGTAGCTGACTTCGTAACATTGGTTGTTTTCTTTACAGGCGTTCTATTTTGCGCCGCTGATCCTACGGAGGGACGTCTAGTAAGTTTACCTTCGGCTGGATTCACGATAACGCCTTGATGTAACCAAGGCAAGTCGCCCATAGCAGTGCGATATAGTGTGTACTCGATACGTTGCAGTGTCTCTAAACGCATGGATGCCTCTCTAAGTGAAGAGTCTTGATGAGCAGAAAAACGCGTAAAATGATGAATAAAACGTGCCATTTTCCGTCCAGATACACGTAGACGCTCAGCTTCGGCGCGAGATGAACCCTTTAAAAATACAGAATCGACTTCATCACCACCAACATTTTCATCTTTGAATTTATTACATTGAAAGTATCCTCCAGTTGTATTGCTGTGTAAAGACCATTTATCCATGCACATCCAACAAAATTCATGCCTGCATTTAGAGCATACCATATGATTACAACCTTCATCTTTCTCAATGCTTGTACTACATCGTGGACACTTTTTCGTGTTAGCATTTAACCATAACGCATTTGCAATATCTGGTACACCTTTATTATTATTTTTCAAATCAGCACTTTGCATTTCCTTTCTAACAATAGTTTGCCAATTTTCCCAATCTTTACACGAACATGGTGCATGACCTTCAAGACGACATACTAAGCACATGCTATGCCCTGCAGCGCATATTACTGTTTGTGGTATTGATGATTGGTTTATTGCTTTAGCAGTTTCTTCAGCACTTTTCAACTGTTCATTTGGAATTATTAACGTTAAACTACAACTTTCAACTGGACAATTTTGACATGCACGATTGCAGTCAATAAAACGGCTAATGCGTGCTTGACGATAGCGACCTAGAAGACCTGACACTAAACTTGCTGACTCTACATCAACAGAAGGGAGTCTATTTCTAGTAACAGCATTTTCTTCAGTACTGTCTTCCATTAAAAGGAAAGGAGCCCATTTCTTATTCAAAGTTTCTCCACATTTAAAACCAGGACAAGTAAGGTCTGCAAATGATTCATCACGTACTTTTCCAGTAATATGACGGCACCAACATGAAACACAAAATTTATGCCCAGATTTACATGTAAGGCATAAACCTTCACTACTATTGACGATACATAAGTCACTTTCATCTTTGCCTTCTTCAAGAAGAAGCATAGCTTTCCCCATCACAGAATCGAAATCAGCTTCACTTATCATGTCTTCACAACAAATTGGACACTCATCTACATTTTGATCAACATGTGCTTCAACAGCAACTTCGATACTTGGGATTACTTTATCATTTTCTTTTTGATCATTATTTTGTTCTGGAACAACCGGTGAAATCTGTTGATCATCTTCTGCCCCATCTTTCATATTAGCTAATTTATCTAATGCTTCTCGCACAGCCATAGAGCCAGCAATGTCGCATACATCTTTTAATCTTTTTTCTTCAGATAATAAAAAATCGACATCTCTACATGTCTCGTAATCAACAAATTCCATTTCTATAGGTATTACAGGTGCTACTATAGATGAACTTGATGGTGATGGTGGGACGTTTTCTTGTGCAATTTCTTTATCAGAGATGCCATTGCTCTTATCATCTTTTTCACCTGATTTGTCTAGACTACTAATGTCCATACTATTCTCACTCACTTTATCTGTATTAACAGGAACTTCCTCTTTCGCGTCAAGATCTACATGCAGTAGAGCAGACTCTAACACAGCCTTTGCATCATTTGAATATTCTCGAATTAATGCATCAACATCCCAGTCGTAACTATTTAGTAAAGTTTCAACACGTTCAGATGGCTGGAGCAAAGCATCACAAGTGCGATTAATGAGTTCAGACATGTAATTCTCAATATCATTTGTACTATAACTTCGACAATCTAAACAATATATAGGTAAATTTTGATCACCATCTTCATGAAGATTTTGCTCAAATGCTTCAAGACCTGCATCGACAGGTTGGAATATCAAGGCTAATTCAAGCATACTACTCAATTGGTGATGCCCCTGAGCTTCAGCTAGTTCACAACAAGTTCTCTGTGCTTTATTAACAATACTAATAATAGCACCAGCTGTCACTAATTTGCATACAATTGGTGTCAGTCCGTTTTGAGAAGCATAATGCACAGCAGCACAGCCTTCTTCGTCAACTCTATTGATAGACACCTCTTCAGAATATACAATGTTCGTCGTTCTCATAGAGTCCTCTTCTTCACCTGAAGAACTAACTATAGTTCCATGATTAGTATTTAGGACTACTTCACCTTTCCATGATAGTAACTTTTCTAAGATACCAAAACGTTCAGTTGTATTGTTATTTTGTAAACACAGTGCATGTAATGCTGTTTGTTCAGTAGAATTCAGCACATTTGGATTACCACCATGATCTAAGAATAACTTGCAAAGTTTCAACATACCATATTCTGCAGCCATATGCATAGCTGTATTACCAGAGGATTGAAAAGGCTGTGATGGCTTCATTACCAATGGCTTTTTATCGTCAAAGTCGGAGGAAGCTGGAGTTTCTTTATTTCCTTTCCTCTCACCTCGAGCTATTCTCAATGCTTTCTCTTCATCATTCTTCATGATAGCGACTTGGAACTTCTTCTCATCAGACTCCACCAAGCCTACAACTGACATCATGTCTGACATTCCTGAACTTAATCTTCGCAGCATATTTTACAAGATTCCAAACTTAAAGATTAGGTCCTGTTAATTGTTGAATTTTATAATAAATTGGAATTGGTGATGTGTGAAAATTCTAAATATATTTGAAATTAAGAAGTGTATTTTACCCCACACATAGCGTGAGTTTCTTGAATAAAAAGATGTTCAGTCTCACATCTTTGTCAACCCGGCACTGCTTTTCGTAAGTCCGATAAGGGGGTTTTTCGAGTATATAGGGTTTACATCTTTGAACAATTCCATACAAATTCGACCCACTGTCTGATTTGCAATACTTATATCAAAGAAAACCACATAGTTGCCACGTGCCACGACCGCAGAAACAATCTCCTGCGACATTTCTCCAGGTATACAAGAATGGAGTATTTGAGAGCGGTTAGACCATTGACTTTGTGCTGCAGCGTGATTCCTGTCTTTGTGGCAGCAGCAGTCTGTGGTATAGAGTCATTCTACCATCGAAATTTTTCAAGAGTACTCGGTGCAATGATATGCGTACATGCTGGAGCAAATCTTGTGAACATTCATTGTGACTTTAAGCGCGGTGTAGATAATGCAGCTTTAGCTGAGAAAAATAACAATCACACTGTTCTAACACAAGGTACTTTATCAAGTCCACAAATTTTACTTCTTGCGTGCTTGTTTTATTGTGCAGCTGGAGGTTTGCTCTATGAACCATGCATAGAATTGACAGCTGTGGCACGGGAAGAACTTGTCAGTACTTTAATATTAGGAATGCTATTATCATTCTTCTACAGTGCAGATCCTATTGGAATTAAATACCGTGGCCTTGGTGATGTCACGATATATTTATGCTTTGGTCCACTTCTAATGCAAGCAGTTTCAGTATTGCTCACTGGTATCTCGCAGTCTAGTATGACTTATTACAGTATACCAACAGGTATTATGAATGTTGCTATAATTCATGCAAGAAATAGCAGAGATATAAATGATGATAGTAAAGCACGCATTACAACATTTGCAATGTTACTTGGTTATCAAAAAAGTTATACGTGGTATACATTCCTCATCACTACTGCTTACATTGCATCTTGTGTAATAGGCATATTTTGCAGTTTTGGTGTTTGGCTTATCGTACTAACGGCTCCATTTGGAAGCTCTTTAATTTCCTCTTTTCAAAAAGGACAATTGAAACATCTTCAAATGAAAACAATGCGAGCTTATGTCATTCTTGGTTTCGTATATGTCTTAGGAATATTATTATCAAAAAATGTAAATACATTTGAATTTGTGGAACGAATTGATCTTGCAAATTATATGGGTTAGTCCATGAGTTGATAGAGTTTTTACGGTAATAGATTTAATACTTTTATATTTGTAAGCTTATCTATAATATTCATTATGTACAAAAAACATATAAATTCATGAAGTGACTTTAAATTTTTTTTAAATTCCTCCAAAATTACATTTTAATACAATATATCATCTTTTTTTCTTATTTGGTATTTCCTTTTTTGTAGTTTGTGCCTTATATTTCATTAAATGACGTCTTGCACGAATAGGACTCGAATCATCTGCATCCGAAAGTTCTTCCTCTTCTTCAGATATATAAGGATCAATATCTTTAGTATAATTAGGATGAGGTTTCGGAACACCCATTTTCACATTAACAGGAGGCGCAAAACGGGAATCACGTTCATGTAGGCTCAGTTCAGATCGATTAAAACTGTTTGATCCTCTTTTAAATTGATGTCCACCTGGAGTGTCATAATCACCATCATAATCATCTATATATAAATCATCACGATTGAATCGCTCTGGGCTTCTCTCTCCGTCAGAATCTCTATTGATTATTCTTCTATGACCAGTTCCACGTCCGCCTTGTTCTTCTCTATCCTTTTTCCTCCTAGCTCTATTGTCAGCTTCCCTCTCTTCATCTGTACGGAAATCACGACTTTCATCATATTCAGGTGTCAATACACGATCTCTAGTAGCATCTGGTGGAGTATATGCTAACTTACTACGGTTGCCACCAATATCCATATCATCACTCCATGCAGTGGCAGTTGGTGTCGATGAATCCATTCCATTAGGCAAAACTTTTTTATGCATGTCTAGAGCAGGTTTATCAGTAGATGTAATGATGTCTGTAAAATTACCATCTGGTCCACGTTTTCTTGCTGGAAGGGGGGCATATGGATCAAGAACTTCACCTTGTGGGAATTCACGAGGAGTTAAATCTGATCTCACATTATGAGTCATTACTTTTCTACTAATGCTAGGTGAAGATATATTACCTAATAGACCAGGTTGAACTATATGTTTTTGTGCCTTTATTACACCAATACCAAATTTTGCTTTATTTGCATTTAATTCTTTTTCTTCTCTAATTAAATCTTTAATATGATTTGTTTGTTCGGTAACACTTTCTTCACGATGAAGTTGTTTTATTTTCATATCACTTAATAATTGTTTTTCATAATCATTTGTACCTTCTAAGCCAACAGCTTGTTTAGGACGTATTATCATTGCATTATGATAGCCAGTTAATTTAAGTGTTGTTGAATCATTTTCTTCAATATCTTGTAACTTTAATTCCTCACCTCTCAATTCTGCTTCTTCTGCTAATTTCTTACGTGCAGCTGCTGCTTCCGCTCTTACTCGTTCTTCTTCTGCTAGTCTAGCTTCTTCTTCTTCGCGTTTTTTACGGTCTTCTTCTTCACGTCTTTTACGTTCCTCTTCTTCACGTTTCTTACGTTCCTCAGCTTCAATGCGTGCATCTTCATCTTGTCCAAATTTTACAGCATCAAGTTCAAAATCTGGTCCAAGTGCTTCTGCGTGTTTATTATATTGTTTATGAATATAAGAATCGACAGCTTTTAAATTGAAATCTTCTAATGGTTTAGTATTATCTAATGGTTCCTCTTCTTGTGATATTTCATCTTTAAATCGGACAGCCCAATTAGTTGGACCTCCCAATGATGTTTCAGTCTTGGGTTTGACATTTTTAGGATCAGGACGAGGTGTATTAAATAACTCTTGACGCTTTTCTTGTACTTTCTTTGCAGATGCAACACGATCAATACTGTCTTGTTTCGTTTGCTCCTCATCTGTGAGTTTAACACTACGAATAGGTTGCTTTTTCGTCTTTTCAACTATGGTTCCACCAAGTGGATCGCCCCCTGGTGAGTAGGTATTATCATTAACAATATGGCTATCATTTTTTTTACCATCACGCATACTTTTTCTTGAACTTTGACGACGATTTGAATCAAATGGACCTTTATTTTCTGTATTAGGACTGCCACTGCCCTTACTACGTTCGGTGGCTCGTCTTCCACCGCTCATTCTCATACTAGCACGAACACTATTTGCTGCACCTTTGAAACTTTTACGTCCACTTCTTCCAGATTCGCGTCTCCTACGAGCTTGTTCCTCTTGCCATTCATTTTCAGGTAGAGGATCTTCATCTTCATAATGATCAGCTTTACCAAGATTTAAACGATCATCTGGTCCTAATTCTCGAAGAGGAACACTATGCATAGTATCAGTAGGATCCAAAGCACGCGCTTCAATTGCTGCATGTTTAGCTCTTTGCATACGCTGTTTATGTAACCGCTCATCGTGCTCTACAACAGCTTTATGGTGCTCTTTCTCTGCGTCAATAAGCATATTACTTATTTCTTTTAACATGGCAAGCTGTTCTATATCGACATCACTTTCTTCATCTGATGAAGTTTTTACTTGTGAACTACTATCACTGGAAGTTTCAGGTTCAGGTTCAACTTTTTTAGCTTTAGATTTTTTTTCTTTTTTCTTCTTGGAGGCTTTAGGTTCATCTAATTCTGGCATATTTTCCATGGAACCTGAACCAAAGTCCATTGTTTCATCACCACCACCATCTCGTTCATTTTTGAAAATATGTTGCATAGGTGTTAACATTGGATCAACTTTGTTCTGACGTGCTACGCGTTCTTTGAGTCTTATTGCACTTTCATTAGCTAGTTTCTGCGAATGCATCCAATGCAAGAAACATGACACAACATATACTGCGCCTAATGTAATACATAGATAAATTGTTGCATCTTTCACACCAAATAATCCATTTAAAAAATATATTAATGAAAGTATAGTAACCATAGTACTAATGCATAATATACGCATAAATAATCTCTGAATTATAAAATTAAATGAACCTAATGATAATATAATTTTAGTAGGTAATGCACCACTTAACAAATCACCTAAATTACTACCTATATAAGTAGCGCCTCTACGAAACAAGGCACAAGCTATTTGGATGAGTCCAGCACAAGAACTCGGCGCAACGGGCATGACCTGCTTTGCAACTCTTTGTACAAACATTTCACTTGGATATATACTACGATATAATGATATTAGAGCAGCTTCAGGTAAAAATAACATTTGTCTTGCTACGCGTATGGAAGGAAATAAAAACTCAGGTGCACTCAATCCAGGTTGAGTGTATCCATCTATTAAAAATTCCATTGCTTCATCTTCTCCAAATTCATTACGTAAATCACGCATTTCTTCTTCTGATGATAATAAATGTACAACTAATGATTGTACTGTTGTTTTTACATTATCTATATGAGATGAATAAAAATCAGGTATTGCAAAATTTATGATAAATGTAGTTATTGTTTCCAACACAAATATTTCCATGAATAAAGATGAAATGCTTAATAAAAGCCATGTCAATTGCCATGCTTCATCCTTTTCATGACTTGTGATAACGACACACATTATAATAGCAAATATATTGAAAATTATAATCATAAATACAATAACGCTCTTAAAAATTGCACTTAGTAAACATCTTTTTCTATTATATTCCTGTTTCATATATGATCTATATATATCTGCTTGTGGTAGTTCCCTTCCAAGCATATCAATAACAAAATCATTTAATAATTGAAATCCTACAAATTCTTCGCCCTTTGTAGGATCGTCATAACTCGCCATTGATGCAGCGATATCATCTAACATCTCATGCCCTTGTTTTGAAGAATTCTGTAAAAAATCAAGTAAAATACTTTGAGTTGCTTCAGATCCTTTGTGATCTTTAGCAATATTGTTCCCTTCAACACCAGTTTTATAAGATGTACTACAACACAAGCAACACCCACATTCATGATTAGGTCCATCAACAGTCTCATAGTTTGAATGATCCAATTCTTCTAAATTACGTCGATATTTACTTACTACATCGTTTTGTACATGGCTAGATGAAACTTGAATATCATCCATTAGTGCACGACTTTCTGCACTTATAGTTTCATGTGTTGATTCTGGTGTTTTTGTAGTAATAGGAGTCCAAGAAGAACCAATATGTATTCCCCATAAGTTATCGAAATGCATCAAATCATCCATGTCACTAATTAAAGTTCGTTGAAGCATTAATTTACTTATTAAATCTGACATTTCTGTTGATATACTCCATGTACCACCTACATTTTCATCATGTGTAACAGCACTTTCATTACCAGATGTACCAGCAAGTACCTGTAATGTAGTATGTGATGCTTTGAGACGAAGATCATGACTTCTCCCTTCCATAACATGTACTGATAGATCGAAAAGTTGATCTGATATTGATAATTGTAAATTATAAGCATCTTCATATAAATAAAATATGACATCAGGTAAAACATATTCATATTTAAATTGAAAATAATCAATATACCACTGTACCGGTTTACACCACTTATTTTTGATGGAATCTGCCAATTCCAATGAACTTTTTATCTTTTTTTCTCTATTTTCTATTGATTTCATTAATATCTTAGGTGAATTAGGATCAACAACCATCCAATCATCAGCTACAACACGATGTTTTCCATACCATTCTGTGATCTTTTTTCGCGAACCAGGTCGAAGCTCCCACTGACCTATTAATAATTCATCAAAAATAAGATCTAATAATGAAGTAATTATAGTACTTACCGACGCGCAAAACAAAAGTACTAACATACAAACTTGAAAATTCATTGGATTTGGATCAAGAAATACATCAATTTTCCAACCACGTAATATGATAGCTAAAAATAAAGACATAAAATTAATATACGTAATATACTGCAAGGATCTCATACCCGGGGTCATTTTGTAACGACTTTTCGGTCGTGTACGATGCAATACTCTATTTGTATTTGTTTTATCAATACGTTGTTTAGTAATACATGGTATCTGTATATTAGCTATATAAAACATAGAAAAGAAATGATGATGGTACCACAGCTCTTGCATACATCTTTGCCATTTCGTATATGTATTTGCACGAAAAACAGGTGGAAATAATGCATCTACTATTTTACTGAAGTATGTTGTTGTATTTATTGTTTTACCTTGTTCTTGTAAGAATGCTGTCATAGCTTCAGCATGCAATTTAGTTGCATTGCGATGTTCAACTTCTTTTGCAATATCTATTTTTAATGCTTTTTTAATTGATTTTCTACGCATATCTTTTTTAGTATCAAGTGATGCTGCAGATAATACAAACTCGGGCGGTGGCTCGGGTGCTACAGTCGGCTTCATTTTATTTCTTAAAATATCTAAACTATTATTATATACATAATCTAATCTATTACCAATTATACCAAATATGAAAAATAACATAGTGCAACTACCAATGAAATATATACTTAATGGCATTGACGTGAATGCATTAATAAAAGATACTTGTAATATATCAAGATCTAATACTAAAACTTTCTTTAATTCATCATGCAACTTTTCGTATGCAATTTCACCAGCAAAACCAGGTGTTGGTTCATAGGTAGATGTAGGATTTGAGGTAGGTTGACCAGATGGCTGTCTAGAAGGCTGCCCAGTAGGCTGCCCAGATGGCTGACCAGATGGCTGACTACTGGGCTGACCAGATGGATGCCCAGATGGTTGCATTGAAGGTTGCGATGTTGGTTGCCTAGATGGTTGCATTGAAGGTTGCGATGTTGGTTGTCCCGTGGGCTGACTACTAGGTTGTCCAGAAGGTCGCATACTAGGCTGTGCGGATGGTTGTCCACTTGGCTGTCCTGTTGGCTGTCCTGATGGTTTAGACACACAGTCATAATTACCAGTAGTCTCTTTAACTTCCCAATCGCTACATGCGACGCATATAGTATTTGTGTTCCCTGTTTCAGTTCGTTCATAATTGATTTCACATAGGTCACAAGCAGGCAAACTAGAAACACCTGTTGCACCTGTATCACTAGTTGTTGAACCAGTATCACATGGAGTACTCTCCCCAGATCCAGGTATATTAAAGAAACCAATGGGTACTTTTCGGCATTTATTAGCTCCTAAACCTTCAGCATTTTGAGTGTCACAATACTGTCCATGGGTGTTGCATAGAGTTACATCACCTGAACAGCTTTGACCCACGACAGAGCAATCTACACAATACAAACACACAAACAACACAAACATTAATACATTTGCTAATCTTTTGATGATATTCATTGCCAACAGTAGTTGCTAAGGCCTCACAGATCTGCACCCAGCTCAGGCTCTCTACAACACGGGTTTAACTAGCCTATTAGCCCGATTTAGCTCAGACTTGAAAAAGAAAATGATAGAAAATACATCATAATAAGTCTATACCCAGCGAAATCAGATTAGGGAATATATATCTTATTAAAAAAAACTTCGTAGCAACGTCCGGATAAATGTTGACACTGTTTGTTGGTGCCCTCTTCCCAGGCTAACGAGAAGTATTTCGTTGATAAGATAAAAATTTAATGCATTGACCATCTCATTCTGACCAGCCATCTCCCAAAAAGTCGGGAAATTTGTTTCTTTGTCACTGAAAAATGGTGAATTCCACTTCGACAATGCGGTGTATCACACTGGCAACTTTGTGGTCGTGTGTTCATGCATCGTTCAAGTTTGGTAAGATTGGACATGTTAGTCCAGAGAAGACAATGGTTTGCTTTGTTTTACTTTTTATTATTTTGGTAACATTCGAATTCTTAACAGGTCTAATCGATTACAGTGTAAAACAAAGACCATTATATGGTACAATGCTTGAGAAAATGTACAAGGAGCTTACACTTGTAGGTATTCTTGCTTTAACGGTTATTATGTTAGGAGCTTCAGGAGCTAGTGGTGGTCTTGGTGATTGGATTGTAACCTTTGAGTTTACTCATGTTGTTGTATTTTTTACTACAATGTTTTTCGTTATCAATTCATTAGCGCTGATGTATGTATCATATTTCTCATATAAAGCTAATATACACATGTCATGGTTATCGGAAGCACATCTATTACATAGAGTTAAAACACAAGGTTTAATTTCATCGTTTTTTTATTATCTAATCCCTGCCCTTTCACCTCTACGAGAAGCCGTCGAGTATAAATGTTTAGAATTATTATTCGTAGATACATATTGGTTACCTGCTGATTTTGATGTACCTATGTATTTATCTAGCTGTTTTGAACGTTATGCATTGAAAACAGTGGAAGTAGGTGTGTTTAATTGGACGGTACTCGCTGTACTAATATTATGCAACTATGTAAGAATAAAATTAGGTCTTGGATTTAATTGTGGGAGTCCTGAAGGTTGGTCTGATGCACTTATTGTTGCTACTACAGATTCTGTTATTGGTGCAAATTATATATCAGAAGGGGAGATGTTACCAGATGGTATTCCTAATCCTGGCATGGGTGTGAGTTCAATACCATATCATTACAAACCCTTGATTACGCATCGCCTATTGGCACAGGAAACTGATGTAATGTTACCTGCTGAATGTTATGATCGTATGACATATTTCTTCTTTTTATGTTCATTAGCATGTGTATCATATAGTGTATTATTATTTGCCATAGCCCGCTTATATGAAAGTAGATTAATACGGCGCCTCGGTATCCGCAAAGTAGGTGACTATAAGAAATTTTTACGGGCTATGCATTTACGTCGTAGTACTATTGAATCACAAGAAATCCATGCAGGTTTTCGATCAGACGGTCGTGCTACAATGGAAGAGCTTTTAGATGAAATTGAAGGAGTCGCCGATGAACATGAAGAAGA
>JACKZZ010005822.1_pt1 | contig 48505 bp, 41 predicted proteins | sample 8027871 | NCBI WGS metagenome assembly JACKZZ01 (sample SAMN15724774, study PRJNA655200) | protist metagenome | isolation source: fluorescence activated cell sorting (FACS) single amplified genomes of... | place: USA: West Boothbay Harbor, Gulf of Maine | collected 2000-07-19
CTCGTTCGCGTGTTTTGTTTGTTTTCATTATTGTTGCTAGCTCGAGTGAGTTCATGCGCATGCTCGCAGCTGCAGGTCGACTGGCTGAGAATGGTAACTGTAGGTGGGGGCCGCATAAATCACAGATTAGATTGAAAGACTTTGTTTAGTCAGTATATATTTTGGTTCCTCTTTGCAATAAGCACGTACGCGCCGCTCTGCCGTCAGGAGTGCGGCCCATGCAAGGCACCACCCACTCGCGCGGGGGCTAAGTTAATGCTGCGCACGAGGCGGCGGGCGCAGCTAGCGCCTTGGGCAATAGCCGTGTTCTTTTTTTAGCTAAAGCACAGCACCCGCCGGGCGGCGCAGGCTGGCGCGCCCGAGGCCCGCTGGCTCTTTGCGCTGCGCGCGTAACTTTATTAGTTGTGCATGTGCGCTATAGCAAGGCTTATATAGTCTAAAGGCTCATTTCGGGGGGCGTTTGCGTCGGGTTGCCCGTTACCTTATTATTAGTGCACGGCATAGTAGGTCTGATTGTCAACGTGGAGCTATGCGCTGTAGTTGTTTGACGAATAAAACGAGAGGGTATGGTGAGTTGAGAAGACTAAGGATGCGCTGGTAGGAAATGTTAATATGGCTCAGTTCCGTTGTGGGGTCAGGGCCTTTGTAACGTCAAATCGCGTGTTGTTATCCTAGGTCTGTTTTCATCTTCCAAGTTTACCGTTATGATCGAATATTCAATTGTTGATTTGTGAACGACGGCGACCGGCCCGTGGCAGCACGTTTATAACGCCACGGCGCATGTGCTGTTGCGAGGCCCTGCGCTGGATCATGATTTATCATGAGATAACGACACGGGCTTTAAGTTGACGATTCTTCACATAATCAGTCTGGCGTAGAATCCAGTCGATACCATCTGGATAAGAATCTCGCGGTTTCCAGTCTAGCAACCGGCATGTCGGCTCAATATCAAAACGAAATGGACGACCTTTCGGTGGTTTTGATTGGCAAAATAACTTGACTAGATTGTGCTGTGGCAGGCTGCTGCCCACCCCTTTGATACTCCCTTGCAGGTCTGACGTGAGGCTTGCGTGCACGCACCGGCTACAGTCACCGGGTGACATGTACTCATCAGGTCCGGCGCCGATTGTTTTGCAGTTTGCCATAGCTTCAACATCCTCCTTTGCAAACGGACACCATGCGAAACGCATGATAACGACGTCACAACCATCCACACTGCGGGCAAATGCTTCTGCAGCACCTTCAAGGTAGAGCTTTGTCGCACCGTACCTGAAACAGACAAATATGAGCAAACTACGTTCGTTATGAACACACGTGGACACAACGATATTGGTAGCACGAGGTCATATTCAGACATGGCATTAAAAAAAATCAACATGATAGATCCTAAAATCATTGATAGCCTAGAACAAAAGATAGAGGTATTTAGACATCAAGAGTAAGGCCATTAGTTATCGTACATGCACGTCGGACGAGGTGGATCGTCAACGCGGATGGGGAATCCTGAGTTCCTGTGGTAGAAAATCTTCCCAGAACTAGCTAATATTAACCGTGTCACCCCCCCGCCCCGGCAGGCTTCCAACAATGCGTCAAGTCCTAGTATGTTAACGGGTACAAGTGCTGTTTTGACGTCCGCATCGTCTGGTACAGCAGCAAAATGACACACACTTTCACAGCCTGACACTGCTGCTCGCAGGCATTTTGTGTCAGCTAGATCCCCCTGCACGTACTCGAAACTGCCGTTGGGGGTCCCAGGTAGCAGAGATTTTGGTCGAGTTTGTCTGTCGTAGCCTCGTACACGAAGACCTACACCCACTAAATGTTGACACACAGCTCTTCCAATCCGTCCAGCGCACCCTGTGACAAGGATCATTCCAGGGTCTCGCTTCCTTCCCCCTTTCCCCCTTTTTTGTCCCGTTAGCATGTCATATGCTACGTGGAGTATGAGAAGAGGAAAAAATGATGTGTGCGCGTGTTGATCAGTTCCTTTGGTTTCGTCTGTACGAAGTGCTAGTTCAGGCAGGTTTGCTGCCTCACCAGTCCACTCGTGTGCGCAGCCCTGTAACAATGATGCTGCGAATGCTGACCCATAGAAATATAGCCACGGCTGACCTGTGAGCAGGGCGATGATCCACGCAAGGTATCCTGACCAATAACAGTTAATATGCCAACCAGTTTTTTCGAATGGACGCACACTGCCGTATGCTTGCAAGCACATCAATAAAACGTTGATTGCAATGGCATAATGACCCAGACAGCTGTATACGCACTCTCGCATGAGAAGTATTTGGAGACACACACGGAATAACAAAACAGTGGCAAAGGGAGGATTGCGTGTGATGGGCACCTGCGAAGTATCGCACCAAGTCGTTATAATATTATTTTTTTTTTTTAACGTGTTTTTATATCGTGGATACGGACTGGTCGCATAAAATATTAGATTTAAAACCGCGTGCAAAACTATCATTCTCACAGCCTTTCCATCTCCGAAGCAAACATTAGCAGCCCAGATTACGCTTTCAGCCCACATACAAGCCAGCCATAACCCACCTCCACGTAGTTTGTAACCGATCGCAATAAAGCTGACAGCTGCACCACGGACAGGAAGAGGGGCAGGGGTAGTGATGAAAATTGCAGCCCAGGATAGAGCTGTTACAAGTGAAAAGAAAGAATTTGCGGAAAAGATTTCGGAAAAGAAAGGGAGGGGCGATGCGAGTAAACTTGGTTTGAACCGAAATAACACCATGTCGAGCTCATTTAGAAGAGCGAAAGTCGCCAGAACAATCTGAACCAAACCCACGATATGGACGCTGATATTACGCGGGTCGGAGTGGTTTGCACGGAAATGCCGGATGGCTCTCTCATACGGGGCTCCAAACGCAGCCTGGAGTAGCGGCTTCAACGGGTGGCAAATGAAGATTCCGCCCTTGATTACGAAAAAATTGGGTAAGTAAACGAATGGGCTAGGCTAGAGTCTAATTGGGCTTTGATTTATGGTGCTGAAGAATGGGCAGGGGATGGGCAAGTGAGGAGGCGGCGGGGATGGACTTACCATGTACATTGTAAACAGGGTCGTGCTGGACAGGAAACCTCGGAAAAAGGCGCCTATACTAGCAGGAGGCGCTGGGGTCTCAATCTTGATTTTTTCCAATGCCTTATTACTTGCTTTTTGCTGAAGTTTGAGCTCAGAGAGGGGGGTTTTATTTCTGGCTGTTTTTTTGTGTTTTGCTGACATATTTGCATCGTGTCGCTCTTTTGCCTGTATGGTGAGCTCATCGGTGACACAACCGACGTTGTAGGGGTGCTTTTTTGATGCTGACTTTTTGTGAGAATTTCCTCGGGTTGTCACCGGCATTTTAGTGGCAAAAGAGGCTACAAAAGTCTGATGATCAGATGACGTAGGGCAGATTCGAAGGGTAATAAATGGTGGGAGAGCGGCTTCCCAAATCCACTCGCACTCGCACTGGCCAATCGTAATCGCAATCCCCGGGAATCGCGATTTCATTTTTCCCGCGCAAAAGCAAAGTTTATAACATGCTGGGTGGACTTGGGCATCAAGACATGCAGGGGCAACGCACGTAGAGAACGACACAGACAGACACCACCTCAAGATATAGCAACAGTCAAAAAAAAAAAAACATCTTCCATGGGACTAGAATTTTTATGCAGCAATGGGGAAAATGCGTGTCAGGAAATGTCGCAACCGTGTATGGGCCTCGACGTCTGAAAGATGCTCACTAAGAAGACCAGAGGTGGTTGCAGAATCGCAAAATTAAACCAACAGATACTTGGACGGCGAATTGTTGAAACAACGATTACTTATGGGCCTCCACCCCAACCAGCCCTGAAAACCTCACGCGCGTCAATTCACCGTGCGCGCGAGCAGAAGCGCGCGCGCGGAGGCGCTGCATGCATGCATGCAGTGATCGAGTTTATTTATACATTGCGAAAGCTTGCCACGATTGCGCCATACTTGTCCTTATTTTGCCCGATCGATCGAGCATGCGTATGCCGCCCAGCATGGCACACAATCGTCTTATTTTACTTTTGCGCAGTTGTACGATACAGATCGTATACACATTGTACGCAATAAAGCTGACAATAAGACCATACTATATACTGCTATCGTCTTCGTTTCAAAGTCTAACCTTAAAAATGCACGCGTAAAGAATGAAGAAATAATAACAAAACGCGTTGCATTAGCTGCTATGGAATGCCTGATACCAACTACGCCACTCCTTCTTGCCAGTCACCTCTTCAGCCTGCGCCAGATAAGAAGGCAGCCTAATATCTCCACCACAATTTCCAGCTCCTTCCACCTAAATAATATTGCATACGTGAATCGTGCATCCCCGTGTGATGTTTTTTTCTATGCATACTGCTAAACATCGTACAAATCCTATTCGAGAAAAGTCTGAGAGAAAGTTGAAATCCCGATAATTTAAAATGAAAAAAACAGTATGTTACCGTCAATTTAACCACAGGTTTCCCACTCTTAATAGGCATCACGTCAAGCTCAAACACTAAATTCTTGTCGGCAAAGACGCGTCGCCATCGCCGGAGCACCTTACTTTTTGGCAACTGTCTCTCTCTAAGTAGGGCATACTCACGACCATTTATCCGCCTGAAACTTGTTATGTCCTTGCCTTCTTCACCTTCTGTTTTTTTTCTTAGAGAATAATCCTGATCGCACGCTACCACATCGCAGCCAAACGCCTCTTCTAGCCCATGCACAGCCCTAATATGGGTGCGTTTCTGCACGCGGTCGAGCGAGAGCTTACCTTCGCTGTCGCTGCCACCACCACCATAAATGTAGATATACTCCACGAGAAAGTGTTCAGCATCAACTGGTAGCGGTCCCAAACTGTCAAAATCGATCGAAAACCATCGCTTGGCGTGAAGTGCGGGTAAACCAACGACCTGACAGACGCAGTTTACCGCAGCTTCGACCTTTTCGCTGAAGGCCCACTCCTTTAGGTTTGGCACCACGAAATGATTCGCCGATCCACGATACCTGAAAGAGTTCATTTCGCGGCAGAAACACCTCAGACTTTGTGGCACATGCACCAAAACGAAGAGAAAAAGTATTTTTTACGGTAATTTCTATACACATCCTGTAACCGCCGATCGAGCTCGGCCGCCTGCTCAGGCGTCTCAGTACGGGCTGCATTGTTCTCCAGAGTGTAGAAATTCTCTGCACCAATCGCTGCAGTTACCAGGTGAACGACGCCATCATAACGCTCGTCACGGAGCTGAGAAGGTGATTGGCCTGTCCTCGCCACCAGTTCAGCCCAGGTTTTGTCCTTCACATAAGCCTTGCCATCGAGTACACCCCTATCACAAAGAATGACTGATTTTTGCCCTTCGGCGATAGCACAGAAGGCGTCTTCCATGCGTATCTGAGACGAATGTTATTTAATAATTTAATTTGCCTGTCTTTTTCATTTGTCTGCCAAATGTTCGGTACAGATCGTATTCAAATGTTGCGATATGAGAAAGCTCGTGCATACCTGCGTTCTCATCAGCTCGCTCTGGGCCACCAAAACCTGCTCAGTTGATAACGACGGCCATGATACACCAGCTTGGTTAAAAATTGTGGCTGTCTCGGGAATGCAGTAAACAGAATAGCCAAACGAGGTCAGCCTCTCCTGAAGCATAGCTAGGGCAGAACTCTTTCCTCCACACGGTCCACCTGTCAGCACGATTCTGTATACCTCCTGGTTTTCAAGCGATTTGTTCACTGAAGAGAACAACTTGGACGAAAACGGGAGAGAAGGTCTCACAAACTGCCGAGTGGCAATGGAAGCTAGTCCTCTCGAGAGCATTGTCGTATGTGGGAGTATCGAATCGAATTCACGTTTTTCCCGCGAAGCCGAGAATTGCTCAACAGCATCAGGCTCCGAGCTTGATGAGCTAAAACTGGAACTTACAGGAACTTTATCTGCATCTGCAAAGCAAAAGCAGCTCCACTTAGCACCCCCGCAAAGAAGCCGCCAGGAAAAGGCGAAGACAGGACTGTCTGTGTGGGAGAATCGCCATGGGGAAAGGACGCATGACGCTTCTTGATGTGCGGGCGATTGTGAAAGGTGAACAAATACTTACGATTGGTTGCTTTCGTTTTGTTTTTGCTGACTTGAAGTTTTGTGCTGTGCGTGCGAAACAGAGCTCCGAAAGACGATACTTGGCCACCGGGCGCAGAACATTTACCACCTGAATTCGAAGACCTATCTCTTCAAGATGCAAGAAAAGGGCACCAAGAAAACCCTACTCATCGAGTCAGGTATTCGTGTGCACACCACTAAATTCAAACGCCCGAAAGATTCGATGCCAAACAGCTTTGCCACCAAGATGCGCAAGCACCTCCGTGGTGTGAGGCTCGAGTCGATCGATCAAGTTGGTGCCGACAGGGTCATCGACATGCAGTTTGGGGTAGGAGAGCGCGCGCACCATGTCATTATCGAGCTGTACGCTCAGGGCAATATTATCCTGACTGATCATGAGTATCAAATTCTGCAGCTTCTGCGCTCACATGACATGAGTGATGCAAAGGTTTCAGTCGGACGTAAATTTGAATTCTCCGCCAGGACCAGCAAGGCTGATACCAAAGAAACTATTATGCCCGCTGCTTTGTCTGCGCTTTTGGCCGAGAAACTGCGCCCTCCGCAAGCTACTGCTGCGGCTCCAGGGCCATCGGCAGGTGCGAAGGTGGAGGATGCCAAGCAGGAGGTGCAAGTACGAGCAACGAAAAAAGCTCCAGAAAAAAAGAAACCAGAAGAATACAAATTCAACAATGTAGACTTGGCGTTACTGAAGAAGGTAGCCCGCCTGGAAGAGGAGATTAGCCGCACGCAAAAGAACAAGGCGACCAATGCCCACCTGATGCAAGTGCGTTCAAAACTTTCAAAGATTAAAAAAAAACTAGGGATACCTCCGGGAATCACTGCTCAGTTTATCCTCGACGCAAAAAAAAACAATAACAAAATGACCGTTGAGGAGGGGGGCTTAGCGGAGGATAGCGAAGAGGCTAAGAAGGCAAAGGAAGCAACGCAGGCGCAACCTACAAAAGGATTCAAGAAAGGGATGAAAAAGGGGGCGTTGAAAAAGGCTACTGTGTGGAGTATTTTGAACAATGAGTTGGATTTTGGTCCTCAGGTTGTCACCCACTGTCTCAACTCTGCGGGATACACTTCAGCCAATCTCACTGCTTCATCCCTCGGCTGGAAAAATGCAGCAAACGATGCAAAGGACTTCGACTCGGTGGCCATCGAGAAACTTTCAGAGGCTCTAAAACCTGCGATTGAATTGATGCATACAGTTTCAGATATGCCACTCAAAGGATACGTCATAAATCGTGTCCCAAACGTCAAAAAAGACATCCAGGGTGGAGGAGGAGGAGGGAAGGTAAAGCTATCTAAAGCCCAAAGAAAGGCGGTCGCCATTGCAAGACAGAAAGCAAAGGAAACAGAAAAGGCTGAGAAAAAGGAAGGAAATCCAGATACAGGTGAAAGTGTCGAATTTGGTGCAGGTTGTGAAAATGCTGTTGGTACTAATGAAGTCAGTGCTGTGAGTGGAATTGGAAATGGATCTGAAAATAGAGCAGAGATTAATAATCACAGGGATAATAAGGACAATAAGAATGATAGTCAAATCCATCAGAAAAATGATAGTCAAGTCCATCAGAAAAATGATCAAAAAACTGCTCTTGAGAACGGAGTTTACAGCGAATTTATTCCAGTACGTAAAATATAGCACCAGAACTCATTATTTTCATTTTTGAAATGTTTAAATTTAGCACATATGTGATCCTGAAATGTTGATATAAATCTCAGATACAGCTACTTGTGCACAAAGATCGTGCTGAGAAGGGAAAATATCCTCTCGCATCAACAAGATTTTTAGAATTCGAGTCTTTTAACGCAGCCGTTGATGAATTTTATTCAAAGGTCCCGACAATTCAAACATTCAAATTCAAATTAATACAATCTACACCTCTCATTCTTAGTTATAATCATATTTTCATCCCTTATTCTGATCTTAACCTGCCGGCAACTTGGACTGTTAAGCCTCAATTTGAATTCGTGTTGAATTTATTTGATAGGTCGAGATCCAAAAAGATGAAAGCCGTACACTTCGAGAGAAACAGAGTGCATGGGACAAGGTTAGTTTTATTTCCCGATGCCGTATCCGATGTGTAGCTTGTAGCTTGTTCAACACGTTATTGCAACACGTTATTGACGCTAATTCCACACATTAGGTCGAACGAGTTAAACGAGATCATGCTGAAAAATTGCACCAGTTGGAAAAATTAGGCCAGATGAACGTCTTTAAAGCCGAACTTTTAGCTGCAAATATTGATCTGGCACGTGGCAGCAGAGCAGCTGTGCTCAAAGCTTTAGCTCAGGGTATGGATTGGGATCAACTTGAAGAAGTTGTTGAAAGAGAACGTGATCGAGATAATCCTGTAGCTGTTGCTATATCAAAGCTAAAACTTGACCAAAACACGATTACATTACGTCTAGCTATGGCGATGAGTGACAATGATGATAGTGATGGCAATGACGATAGCAACGACAGCAACGATAGCAGTAGTGGTTATGGAAACGAAGAGCCAAAAAGGAAAAACAGAAAAACACGAGAGGAGAAAAGACTTGATTTTTTTGAAGTTGATCTTGACCTTGACCTCAGTGTTCATCAGAATATATCTGCATACTACGACACCAAAAAAGCAGCAGTTGAGAAACGAAATCGAACACAAAAGGCCTCGTCGAAAGCGATTAAAGCAGCTGAACGTAACACAAAATCTAAAATTAAGCTTGTGGACATGAAAAAGGTCATCAGAGCACAGAGAAAGGTGCATTGGTGGGAGAAATTTAACTGGTTTATTTCATCTGAAAACTATCTCGTGCTATCGGGCCATAATGCACAGCAGAATGAACAGCTTGTTAAGCGGTATCTGAGCAAAAATGATCTATACATGCACGCAGATATCCATGGCGCATCGACAACAATCATTAAAAATCCAACTGACAAAGAAGTCCCGCCAAAAACTCTCATTCAAGCTGCCACTATGACCATCTGCTACAGCAGTGCATGGACGTCCAAAGTCCCTGCAAGCGCGTACTGGGTGTACGCCAATCAGGTGTCGCGTCAGGCTCCTACAGGGGAATACCTTCCCACTGGTTCATTTATGATCCGTGGTAAGCGTAATTATGTGATGCACGCACCGATGGCAATGGCATTTGCTCTGATGTTTCGTCCAGATGAGCACTGTGAAAGGCTTCATGCTGGTGAGAGAAGACCTCTAAGACTTGAGGAAAAGGGAGCGGTACAAAAATCAGAGAGACAGGGTACGTATATGAAAGGGGGAATAATGAGAACGTACAAAAAAACGAAGAAAGAAGAGAAAGATGATGATGATGATGATGAAGATGAAGAGGAAATGAAAGAGGAAAAGGAAGATAAACCTGCACTTTCGTCTGGAGTGACACCAGCAGCAACAGCACCAGCAGCAGCAACAGCAGCAACAGCAGCAGTAGAACTGGATTTAGACGGAGAAGATGAAGATGAAGGTGGAGACCTTACCTCGCAGTTTCTTAGCTTTGGAGGAGGGGGTAGGGGATCATCAGCTCTGTTAGCGGAGGAGGCAAATGTTGGTGTAAAAAGCAATCCTGGTTTAGTTTCCACAGATGAAATGGCTGGCGATGGGGAAGACGAAGATGAAGAAACGAAAGAGGTGAACAAAAAGAAGGGGAAAGGAGGAACTAGGCACCTTTCGAGAGCTGAGCGACGAAGGCTGAAGAAAGGCCATAGTGGTGAAAGCAGTACTGGAAGTAGGGATGAGACAGGAAGAGGAGAGAAAGAAAAACATGGTTCAGCTGGACAGAAGCAAAAGGGCAGCAAAGAAGAAGCTAAAGATAACACCAAGGCACCACAACACGTCGTGTTGCCACGTGGTAAGCGCACTAAAGCGAAACGTGTGAAAGAAAAGTATAAAAATCAAGATGAAGAAGATCTTAAGATCGTTTCAGAACTTCTTGGGCTTCAAAAACCAAAACAGAGGGGAGGAAATGAGGGCAGCGACGAAGTCGTCGCTGAGGGTTCGGAAGAAAAAGGAGCTGGAGGTTTCAAGGCTGTTGGCGAAGAGACTTACCAGCAAATGAAAGAAAGACGAGCGGAGAGAGAAAGACGAAGACAGATGCGTGAACGCGAAGAAGATGAAAACGATAATGCCCCAAAACAAAAAATTGGTATGGAGGAGCTTGATGTGCTGACCGGTAGGCCGTTAGACCCGTCACAAGTCGAGGCCAGGCGTAAGGCGATGGAAGAAAAAGTCGAAGAAAAAACATGTGGCAGTGACATGCAGAGTAAGAAAGAGGAAAAGAAGGTGCCAGATAAAGTGCAAACTAATAACGATCAAGACAATGGTAAGAATAAAGAAGAAAATGAAGGGGAAGATGAAGATCGTACCTCGGGTTATAACCTGTTATATGGTGTTCCAGTGTGTGCACCTTATAGTGCTGTGGCAAACTACAAGTTTAAAGTCAAATTAATCCCAGGTAAAATGAAAAAGGGCAAAGCTTGCAAGCAAGCTATGGAAATATTCAATCGTGTGCCCAACTGCACAGCGCACGAAAAGGCTGTAATGAAAGGTATGGATGAAAACAAGATGTTTCAGGTTATAATTGGTCATTCAAAAGTCGTTCTGCCAGTCAACAGCCGCGGTGGGCCTAAACGAGGAAAAGGTGGAGGGCGGCGCAAGAAAAAATGAGACGTGATCCATTGAGTCGGCGCATGTGTTACAGTACGTACTAAGCATTTATACACACATGCATACGATCTGTAAATCATTTTGTGCTTATATACTCGCAGCAAATACAACCTAAGCAAATATATTTTATTTCACCATGCAGCATGCTAGCTTGTAGCTAGACTCACCTGTGCGCCGCGACGGGATCCGCCTGCCGAAATAATCCACTCTATACGCTCTGTACTATGTTTCGCCGCGTGCCATGCCCGAAGGCTAGCTTTATTGCAAGATAGGGCCCCTTGCTATTAGCTGTGCGTCGTACTATACGTACGGAGGCCATCGGCGTAGCACAGGCGCTTCATGCATATGCACACGCGCAGCAAGCCGATTGCAAAGCTAGTGCCACTATGCCGTCAATTATTGGTCAATTTCACGCGCCTGCATGAGGCGTGCGTGCCAGTAGTATAGTGTGTCGTGTACGCTACTGTAAAGCCGCATAGAGCCGTTTCACCGACGTACGTGGCGCGGTGAATGCCCTGGGAGATTGGCTGTGCGTGGTAGCCAGAGGCGTGCCTATACGTGCTACAACGCAGTACACGTATGCCATGGCGCGGGCCCACGGTATACTGCACGGCGCCCTGGCTGGCGAGCGCGCGGCGCCGCTGGCCTTGCTGGTGCAATTGAGCCATCGCGGTGAGGCACCGCGGCTGCGCGTTCGCGAAGCGATGAGCGCTTGCGGCGCGTGCGATAGCGCCGTGCGGCAAATAAGGCAATTGCGAGCGCTATAGCACCGGGTTCCTGAAAGCTTTTACGATCGTATGCGGTACACTACTCACGTACGGGCAGCGCCTAGCTAGGCTGCCGTGGCACTCTGCATGCGCCAATAATACCTGCAGGGACAACAACTTTAAACAGCATATTAAAAAAAGCTGCAGCGCTGATGAGATCGAATCCCATGCGCGCTGATGAATCTGCCAGCTGCGCAGCCTCTCGCTGCCGCGTGCAATTTAGCCACGACAGAATATGCGCCCCGTGCAGTAGATGCTCAATCAGTGCCTGCGTCTTCGGTCTCTATCTCGGCTATTCGACCGTGATCTATTTCGTTTTCTACCACTACTACTGCTAGCCTCCTTAAATCCTTCCACCCTGCTCATCCTATCCGGATGAACTCCTCCATAGTCCTCAGCCTTTCGTGACGACGAACCACCACTGGCTTTCATAAAACCCTGGCTTCCAATTTTATCCAAAGCATTCTTTTTTCCTCCCTTGACCGAACTCATAAACTGTCCGAGGCCGTACGGGTCAGCCGTATCCTTCTCAAACTGAACTGGAGCAGCACGAGCAGAGGAAGCAACCTGGTCGTTCGCACCCTTAAATCCGCGATCTGGCCTGAACCTTGCTGTACCTGTTTCGAGAATACTTCGCATCTCACGATCCGCATCGACTTCTTGCGTGAGATCTTTGGATGGCCTGTAAAGCTGTGACGCTGACGATCCCTTCATCATGGGTTTCGTGTACACGTTATAGCTGTCGCTGGCACCGAACCCTGCCTTGAGGCCCGACTCCTGGTTGAACAAACGCTGGTCAAACATCGAATCTCTGCTCATTCCGACGTTCTGTCCCAGTGCCATTTTTTCACTGACATCCCGGTCGTCGTCACGACCAAAACCAGACTTTGTGCCTGACCGTTTGGCTTGTCCATCCTTACCCTGCCTTGCATTCTCCAACCGGATATCACGTTTGATCTCTCGGCGTCGCTCCTTCCTCAGCTGATCACGCGTCTCACGCTCCTCTGCTTCATCTGATTCTTCATCTTCAACGGCCTGTTGCATTTGCTCCTGTCGTGCGCGCATCGCCAGTGCTCTGTATTCCTCTTCCTTGGCAGCCTTTTTATTACGTGCCAGGTTTTTGAGCATCTGACCACGCACACGGATATCATCTCGTGCCTGTCGTTCGGCAATATACAGACTCTGACTCAGAGTCGCAAACTTTTCGTTGATTTGAACTTCTTTCAGACCGCGACCGTCAGCTGCTAGCCGTTTGTCAAGCGGTATGGTATAACCCTTAATGTTTTTCCAGTTTGAGATGCAAGGGGGAATCTTCCAGTTGGCCTGATCTTCCACCGTTACTTTCCGCGGGGGTGAGTGCATGATGGGCACCGGAGGAGATGGCGGACGAGCCGGGAGCTTTTTAATACGGAATTTGGGGGGTTCCATTGGGTCCTTGGGGATTTCCTGGAGCTTGATTATCCTCTGCTGTGCCCCAGAATTGTGCCGATCGTCCTGCGCCGCCTGAGAGGGCGTGTAGCGGATGAACACAGGCTCACTGATGTCTTGCGTTGCGATATGAGACGGCCGAGATGAAAGCATTTTTTTCTCGATTGTCTTTCCCATGGCCTTTGCAGTCTCCTCGGCCAGTTTTTCCATCTCCTCAGCACCGGGTTTAGCTAGTTCGTCGTCCGAATCATCGGACTTTTCCATGAGGTCGCTGAGTTGAGAAAATACCTTTTTGCCCCGTCGAGCACCGGCGTGCACGATAACATCATACTTCACGTTTCCCTGAGCATCCACGCGAAGCGGGGTCACATTGTCGGCTTTCCGGTCCTTCCTCCCCATGTTGAGCGGGTACTGCAAACTGTGGATCTCAGGAAAGGCACCGCCATCTCCAAAGTCCTCCGTTACCCGTGGCTTGTATCCATCACGATGAAGATAGGGAGGTGGTTCTTTGTACGAAGGTTTAGCGACATCCTGATCGAACTGGAAGTCCCTTGCGTCGAACCGGTCAACTGACGAGTACTTCGGTTGTGGAAGTAAGCTGGGGTGGATAGAGGACAAACGTGAGAACGTGCACACAGCAAAAAATAAGCAACCCAACTTATTACATGTCAATAAAGAGATAGATCAGGGGGAAAGGATAGGGGAATGTAGGGAGACGAGGGTTACCCTTGCAGGCTCATGGTCAAAGTCTGCGCGGCAGCCTTTGTCGGAGGCTTACAGTTCTATGAGTCTGATGAGTCCTTTTACTTCAGGCCGGCCCAGCACAGCAAGTTGTAGTTGCAGTTGCAGTTGCAGCCGACAAAATCCCGGCAGAAACTGCAAGAACTTGACACATGTGACTTATTTTCTTCAGACCTGTCAGACCTGTCAGACTCAGAGACGAACTACTCGGAAGGTTGCAATGGCGTGGCAAAAGGTGGAGTAAAGTCAAAGCATGTTTGTTTGCGATACATTACGTTCGACTGTACAAACGATCAATTATATCTCGACGATTTCCCCTGACTTGAATTTTGCGACTCCTTGTTGCTGGTTAAAGGCACTGCTAGTCGGAATATCGACAGTAGGCTTCGGCATGGTCGGTTTCTGGCTCCAAAAACGGATGATCGACGACTATAAGGTAGAAATGCGTCTATATATATTGTGATAAGATGAGCATTGATCAAATCTTACCAGATTTTTGTATGACTAGAGGGACACAAAACAGAAATTAGAGGCTGACGTTGCCAAAGAGTTGGAGCGACGAGGCATCCCCACAGAAAAACAAAACAGACTCGAAAAGAAATAGAATGTCGGTTTAAAACTCTTGAATAAACGCAACTTTTATTTGCTTGCTATAAAAATATGCGCTGAGTGTACATAGTAGAGCCGTAGCGGCGCGTACGAGCGGAACAGGAAGCAGCTAGCTGTGGCTATACAGATCGTAGGCGCTATAGCTTTTTTTGTACAATACCAAAATTTTAAAGAAGATGGATTTCTACATGAAAGAGTCTGCTTACGTAGTTTCACGACCATAGGTCTCCATGCAGAATCTTAGACAGCGGTAGTATATAAGCTGCCGCGCTATGCGCAAGCTATAGTGCAGCGCGGCGGTGCTGGCATGCGCATGCGCGTGTCGATCAAATAACATATGCACGTGCCTATATTATTATATTGTTCGTGCTCAGTATAAGCACATAGCATATGTGCATGCAGCACACTGCAAGTAGTACAGCATCAATTTCAGTATCATACATAATGAAAGCTCATTGAAAGAAGCGAATTATAAAAACATATACATGTACAGCCATAAAATATTGTGCGAATTAAGCAAGCAATAAAGGAGGATCGAGCTGCAATCTCGATCACGCTATGGCGCAATAAGCAGTCGCGCGTGCCTCGTGTGCAGCACATGCATGCACAAACGAGCTGCATGCCTCAGGCGTTTAGCATAAGGTCAGCAGGCACTGAGGCAGATGCGAGCAAGACACTCGGGTGCGCGTGCTCTGTAGCGCTAACTGCATGACGCAATCATACTATGCCTAGCAGCCTTCGTTTCAAAGTCTAAGCTTAAATATTATGTACTGGTAGCACATGCTATATACACAGGTGCAGCACATATAGAGCTATAGCGTAACATGCACACCATATCGTGGCGTACGTGCGAGACCTGCGCTATTTTAGCTGCATAATGCATTTATCTTTTACTGGACTTGCTCAACTTATTTGCTCTTCGCAACTCTAACGCTCGTTTATACGGAGGGTCGATTGGAGGTGCGCTTGGTCCCTGGTACGCTCTCTTGCGGTCTCCCGCACCATGATTTTTTGGTAGACTGTTAATATTGGCCACACTCACACTTACTTCACCTATGTTTGTGGGATTGGCGCCCTTCTTACCCTCAGCAGTTATCAAACAGTGATCATGTTCAGAAGCATGCTTATGGGTTGTATTACATTGATTAGATGTCGACTTGTGACGAGATAACTGAAACTTCATCGCCTTTGCCATAGCAGCAGGGCGCAGGAGAAGCGGTGAAGGAAACTTACTATTTTTGGCACGAGTTTCGGCTTGCAGCATTGCCTCCTGTCTCTGCCCCTCCTGTGCTGTCACATCGAGAGGATAAGACTGGTCGCTATCCCACTTGTGCGAACCACATGCAACAAACTTCACAGCTTTCGTTTCATCGGCTTTATCGGGTAGCCTGAACCTTCTTGCTAAATTGGGTTGAAACCCAGGTGGGAGTGCGAAACCCTGGCATACAACGAACCCTTCCATACTCGAGTTGCGGCAGGCCTTCGGTTTTGATATGGAGACAGTTTTAAAAAACGACAGGAGAACAGTGTACACCTTGTTTACTTCCTTTCCACGGAAGATTTTGGCCACAAAGGTACCACCTTTCTGTAGAACACATGTGGTAATGTTCAATGCAGCCAGGACCTGAGAACAATATTTTCGAAAAAATAAAAAGACAACAGTGAAATACGGCAAGTTACACAGACATGGCTGGTTTTATGAAAACAAGTGGGGCGTTATTTGTTTTGAGATGGCTTATTTACCAGCTGGTGCTGCACATACCTTCCATTTGCAAAAAAACAGCAACAAAAAAATAACAAAACATCAGACCTCAGTACCAAATAAGGAAAAATTGCGAACCGAATTATTGTGTGGCTTCACACACGACACGATAACTCCTACTCAAGGGCAAGCAAATACCGTGAAAATGCATTATTTGGTGCAAAATTCTGATACGAAATTCTGATACTCGTCAATGTCATGCAAACCGATCACGTCAGGTGCTCCATCACATATAACGAGTTCTGCCTGTCCTCCAAGTTGTATGGTGATGTCACGTGCAGTTGATTCACGAGTTATGTCTCCAACTAAAGTTATAACGCCCGGTATTGGAATCATTTCCATCAGGTCTACTGCCACAATACGACACTTCTCCTCACACCTACCCTCATCTCCCCCTATTTCCTCCTCTCCATCTTCCCTTACTTTTTGTTCAGCCTCAATAACTCCTCTGTCTTGAGCATAATCATTTACTTTGGTCGAATTTAGGTCCAGTTTCGAGCCTGATTGTTCCCTGCCGTTCAGGGTGGCGTCGGAGGTAGTGTCACAAGCCTCTAGGCGTTCTCTTTTTTGCAACGTCCGCTTTCTTTTTGACATGGTCCTACTAAGGACTTCACTCCACCCACCTGGGGCTGCACATAGATCGACGACACGGTGGACTCCCTGTTGGTATGTATTCGTTGCTTAGAGTGAGTAAAAGAGGGGTCATTGAGATGTGCGCAGGTACAGAAAAACAGTACCGAGAGACAAAAAAAACATACATCCAATATTCGAAATGTCTCTTGGATGTGCAATAACTTGAATGCAGACCGGGCGCGGTATCCTTCCTCCTTCGCCTTCCGATAGTAAATGTCGCGTTTGTCTATGCACGATAAAAGCAAAATGGGTTGCTCAATTTCATCATCAAAATTTCATATTCAAGGTATTTTTATTCTCAAATTTATTATCAAATCAGTGCGTCATTTACACGCAAATGCAGCACTTCGCGAAGAAGAATGTACAACCTTTGCTGTATTTTCCCATGTGTCTCGCCAAAGAAAGAGGAGCGTCTCTCTCGTTTACCTATCGTACCGTACTTAAGTTCGGCATCTCGGCATGTGAAACAAAACAAAACTAGCTGCTGTAGCTGTCTGCTGGTCAAAACTCCCGGTCAAACAAAGTCCTGTCATCTCTCGAAGTGAATGTAGTGGCGGGAAAGAATATGGCAGAATATCCCTTCAAGCACCACCTTCTTCTCCCGATTCTCCCCTCAATTATGCTCCTCCGCCTCCTCTCGCGGCCCTCGCCCCTCCAACGAATTGGTCGTTCTTCGGCCATTAAGGCGCGGCACCTTGGTAAAAATGCTTCTTTTATCTCGAGTGTGAAGCCATTACCTTTGACAGTTCCACTGCTACGGCCGGTGCAGCCGCTGACAGCAAAGGCTGTCGCCTCCAGTAGGAAGTATGGGGAGTCGAAATCTACCCGTACGTTCTGCAGTTCGTCAGCTACAAAAGGATCAGATATGGAACTCAGGTTAGAACTATATGGACTACGTTATACGTATATTTAAATACAATCTAACAGTGCCTATTGTGTGTCCACCCTGCCCAGCGCTCTCACCGCAATTTCTGCAATTGATGGACGCTATGGACGGCTGACAAAGGATCTTCGGCCTATTTTTTCCGAATTCGGCCTGATCCGTACCCGTGTGGAGGTCGAGGTTAAGTGGCTGCTGAAACTGTCTTCTCTCTCCTTTGTTCCCGAAGTCCCGTCGCTCACTGCCGAAGCGCAAGCTGAACTGAAACGAATCTACATCGAGTTCAGTCTGAATGATGGCCTTAGAGTCAAAGAGATCGAATCGGTTACAAAACACGATGTTAAAGCTGTGGAGTATTTTCTCAAGGAGAAGGTTGCGAGCTCAGCCGAACTAAGTGCTGTGGCTGAATTTCTCCACTTTGCCTGCACATCAGAGGATATCAACAACCTAGCATACGCGCTCATGCTCAAGGAGGCAAGGTCAGATGTACTTTTGAAACAAATGGATACCCTGATAGCCAAGGTTACTGAATTTGCCCACAAGTACGCCGCGCAGCCGATGCTCTGCCGCACCCACGGACAGCCAGCCACCCCCTCCACACTTGGAAAAGAACTGGCAAATTTTGCGTATCGTCTTCGTAGACAGCGGGACCAGTTTGCTGCTGTCGAGATTCGTGGGAAAGCTGCTGGAGCTGTCGGCAACTACAATGCCCATATTTCTGCGTACCCAGATGTAGACTGGATGTCGGTGGCGCAAGAGTTCGGATATTTTCAGTTTTGTTCAAAACAGCTAAGGGACAAGATGTCGAAAAAATCGATACTTGTCGGTTGGGTATTTTTTCTTTTATTTAGAAGTAGGTTCTAATTTTGGTTTACTTCATTTTTTTTTTTTTTTTAACTCCAGGTTCATTACGGAAGATATTGGGATAGGATGGAGCCCTTACAGCACGCAGATTGAACCGCATGACTTTATCGCAGAGCTATTTGACGCACTCGCCCGATTCAACACTGTTCTTATTAATATGGACCGTGACATGTGGGGTTATATCTCGCTCGGGTACGCAGCTAATTTTTATACCTGGTGTGGCATGACTATCGCCCGCCCAAAACGAAAATCTCTGTAAAACACGAATACAAATATATCAACACTTTCAGGTACTTCAAACAGCGTGCAATTGCTGGTGAGATTGGTTCATCAACCATGCCGCACAAAGTCAATCCCATTGATTTTGAAAATTCAGAGGGAAACCTTGGGATTGCAAATGCAATTTTTTCGCACTTCGCGGCCAAACTGCCCATCTCACGTTACCAACGCGACCTGAGCGACTCAACGGTCCAAAAACAAAATTTTATTAATATACCTTTGTTTCTACACATCCGTTGATTTCATTTGAGTCTAGCATATGCAAGCCTGACGGTATTTTGGGCTGCTTTCTTCAGGTGCTTCGGTCCATTGGCGTCGGAGCAGCACACTCTCTTATCGCCTACAGGTTTGGATTTGTCGTACTTCCAATATTTTCCTTTGAAGTATTAGTTTGTGTTGATTTTCGTTTTTTTTTTAAACCAGTCGAATCTTTTTTATTTTGTCAACAACTCCTGTTTTTTTTCTAAAGTATTTTATTCTTATGACTTTAATTTAATTTTTCCCACTGCATCGCAGAGCCACGTGTGCCGGCATGAGCAAACTGGATGTAAATGCTGCTCTGCTCGACTCAGAGCTCGATCAGCACTGGGAGGTACGAAAAATATAGTGAAAAAAATAGATTTTGGCTGCATTTGTATTTGTGTCTTTTTTTCTCGTTACTTGTCTTGACAAATTTATTTTTTAACTCCTATTGAAATCTCAGGTGCTGGCTGAACCTGTTCAGACGGTATGCACACACTAACACTACAATCGTATCTCTAAATTCTCTTCAACCTAGTGCATTTTATTCTAGCCAAACCCCCAATCACAATGAAAACTTAAAGCAGATTTTATAAAACGTAAATGCAGTCCTGTAGTTATTGGCTCAGAAATTGAAACCTGGAATTTCTTAACCCCAGGTCATGCGCCGATACAATATTGACCAACCGTACGAAAAGCTTAAAGATCTCACTCGCGGCAAAGGTATTGATAAGGCGCGGATGCGGGAGTTTATCGCAGGCCTGGATATTCCAAAGTATGAAAAGGATAGATTGGCAAATTTGACACCGAATACCTACATTGGAAATGCTCAAGATCAAGCCAAACATGTGTGATGACCTTGCACATTTTATTGTTTTGCATGCTGCACTTATGACTAAGTCCTGTTACGCTGCTCATCAGCAGGTAAGAGCAATCATCAACAGGTACGCGACAGCTTCACGCGAGCTCGCAGACATGTACGCATATACGCGGCCAGCTGCCTGCAGGTACGTGGTGTTGTACAGCGCATGTAGCCCGTGCACGCTCGATCGGCAGCGTCCGGCTTAACAGCAAAACGGCAAGCATGCATGCACAGCCGAACATATTATGCACTTGGCGACTTATGCGCCACCGTCGGCTGGTGACTGTAGACGCAGCTGCCGTACGTATAAGGTTCCGTAGTTCCGTGCCTATGCCTTGATGCCGCATGTACATGTACGGCACGTATATGGCCGTTATTGGCGCGTGCACACCCCGCAGCGCAAGCGCACTACTCAGCAAATAGTTTTCCTTTTTTTGGCTAATTCTCTTTTGGTAACTGAATTTTTCCTTTCAAATGAACGTTTGCAAGTGAGTTTTTTAGACAGTTCTGAGGCTTTTAGTGGCCATTTGGTACCCCTTCCCTCCGCTGTGAATCTCTCATGTAGTTGCTTAAGACTAAGTTTTACCCGCGAATCGTCTTCAGAAAGATATCGACGGCCAAGCAGGAGAATGCCTGTTTTGGAATTGTATTCTCCAGATATGATAAAATCACCAAACTCGACGCATCCTTTGCCAATGACTTGGAAAATGTTGTGTTCTTTAGTTTTTCTAAAGGACAGTGTGTATGGCCCTTCGCGATTTTTTTTCACGCCGTCGCCATTATCCATCAAATACCAACCTTTCCATTTTCCTCGAGCCGGAGGAGATTGCACTGTCCCTTTTGTTTTGCAAGTCAGAGTAAACCTAAGAGTTGAGGAGGTCGAAGCTACGGTTAGGGGTAGGTGCAGTGCTGGGGCGGTGTTGGGTTTAGGGCATGGTTGAGAACTCACGAATTTTCTGATGTGTCAAAGACTTTGAGGTCTATCGGGGCTTCGGATATTTCTGACGCTACCCAAGAGCCTTTCCATTCAAGAACCTGACACAAAATGCAGATCTTAAGATCGGGTTTGTATCAAACGCGAAACTACAAAAGCTTCATCGTCAATACCTTGGCTTGGCCAGAGAGGTTTCCCCTCCAAACAAAAAGTTGATCTCTCCAGCCCTCCATTTTGTAGTTGCTTAGAATTTGATGACAGTCGGAGAATCAGTGAAGCTAAAGGAGAGTAGTGTCTCCATCCAAGAATCGAGGGGAAGTTGGACAGACGTATCAGGGTAATAAACTTTCAGAGAGAGAGAGATGTGAGATGTCAATTGCAATTGGCAATTGCAATTGCAATTCATGTTGATCCGTTCCTCGAATTTCGCGGGAAATCGAGGAAGGTTAAGGAAGGATGCAATGGCAGCCCATGCAGAGGCTAAGCCTCCAACTGATCTGCGGTCCCAAATGAATCTCGTAACCTCCTTGATTCACAGCTGTGATTTGTGAGCAAACATTTGAACACCGGTTTAATCCCAGACTTCGCAGTAGAGGCCAACAATAAGTCGACTTGAAAACGAGGGACCTGAAAACCCCTTTCCCATAACTGCATGAAGCACCCGGAACGAGTTAAAACACAAGATGAAAAAAGGTAAGGTAGAGATACCAAATATCAATGTTTAAATCGTGGGGAATTTTGAAATTTTGACTTTGAGACAATAAACGTCCTATTAAGAGCCGTATTAACTTGCACACAGATCGACAAGCAATAACACAAAAAAATGGGGAAAATTCAGGGAAAATTAAAAAGAAAAAAAAATAGTGAGTTATGTCAAGAGGGCTACAAGGAAAACGATACCGCGTGTGCTTCGACAACGACGAACATGAAGATTCGGATTCGGTGTCGATCAGGCTAGTTCCAACAAAAATTAAGGCAAAGGTTCGACTGCAAACATGCAGGTATGTAATTAAAAAATAGACACAAATTAAAAAAAGCATTACGCTTGAAATATGGCCAACCCTAAGGCATTTGTCAAAACCCAGACGATGGTACACCATATACCACGTAAGAACATACATGCTTCAGTATAAAACGATTTTTTTTTACTGGTCTAGTACAATTAAAGCAGTTTTTTCTCCTCCTCGCTCGCCCCTGTGCCTCGCACTGGCGGCAGCGAGCTTCCGGGTTACGCTTGAGTAATACCTGGACCTTCTTAGGCTTATAATAACATGAATACTTGGCGTTTGGGAGGGCATGCGCGATACGGCTGGCGATCGGGAAGCTAGCGGCGGCGGCAGCGAAATCGGGTGCAAAGCAGCGAGCATGCAGTTACTTGAGGTCGTATGCGATACAGCGCCCATGAATGTCTCGTGATGATGGCGTGCGTTAGCTTGATGTAAAAAATTTTACTAAAAAAAAAAAGAGAACATAGCAAGGAAGCACAAAGCTTAATAAACGTATAGATGCTAAAAGATGTAAGCTAGGCAGCCAAGGAAGTAAGCTTGCAAGGGCATAAAATACGTAGAGTTAATTTAATAAACAATGCTGTATATGCAGAAGTCCAGAGCTCGATCATGAGCGCAATTATTAAAAAGACGAAAATAAATTTATTTATTTTTGGCTTAAAAATATTACATTTTACAAGAATTAAATGCGATAAAAAAAATCAATATAATATACATAAATAAAAATATATTATATAAAATGAATATACAAACAAACCTTATTAAAAAGATGAAAATAAATTTATTTATTTTTGGCTTATAATAACAAATATTATCAATATTATAATACAAACAAACTTTATTAAAAATAATTATGAAAAATTAAAAAACAAACAAACAAACCATTTTTTTTATTTGCTTTTAAACTTACAGAACCCTATGTCGGGGACCCAAACTCGCTAAAAACATATATATATTAAACGCGAGTTTGGGTCCCTATATTTAAGTATAATATTAGTTAAAAGCAACTTAAATAAATCGTTTGTCTATTTATCGTAGATTTATTTCTTATTAGACACCACCACAGGCGAGCCAATACATCACGCGCAGCGCGCTGCATGCATGCACGTACGCGGCGTTATTATTATTCGCTATCAGAGCTAGCTGCGCGCGTGCGCGCGCCGGCACCTCGGGCATATGAGCGTTTTTGCGCATGGTGGATATGTCATAGATAGGCGTGGCTTGTGGATATCGCACGACTACGACAGGCTTACACTGGTAATTCTGGTATGTAGCGTCACGACCACCATGCACAGATGTGCAAAACTAGCCCTTCAAACCGGCGCATCATGCGGGCCAGTTAGCTTGTTTCTTGGGGTCCACAGTCCCATAAGCAGAGAAGAATTTGACAGTCATTTTAAAATGACAAGATCTATGTTTTACCACTCGTTGAATGAAGTCTTGAATCCTAAAAAAACGTACCTCCCCCGGTCAATAGCACGTCCAGCTCACAGTTTTTGTCGTGCAAAACGCACGATCTCCGCGTATCAATCCAATTCCATGGAATCCCGAGAAATTTTCACGTTGTCCTGGCACAACACATCTTTTTTTATCCCATCAGCAGATTTGGCAAAACAAAAATCCGGAGGGTGGTACACGACAAGTGCTCGGCAGTTGTTTGGAGAGGCATACGTCGCCGAGCGGACGAGTGGGGCATCTAAATAGTTCAGCGTTCCTTGCTTCATTTTCTCAACAAACTTGATATTTTCACCCAGCACCAAGTTTTGTGTCAAAGAAAAATGCAAATTACTTTTGTTTGATTGGGTTTCTTCAATTTTGTCTGACATTGGTACCAGCGCCCTGCTAGAAACGGGTCTGCTTTTCCTATCCCACACGCCCGCCCTCGGCTTTTTCGGAACTGATGCGCACCCGCGTTCACGTTGTCCCTGCCGCTTGCGACGCTTCCTCGACACTGGGGGCGGGGTGAAGGAAAGCGAAGAAGTTTGAATACATTTGTTCTCGCTCTCGAAAAAGCTACGCCGGCGTTTCGCCGGATAGCCTATAGAGCCTTCATCTTCATGTTGTCGCCCCCGTCTTCTTGACGTCACATTTCCTAGCCCTGCATTTTCAATCAACGACCGTCTGCATACTGCATTCATCCTAGTTTGACTTCTTTGCAAATAAAAAGATGCGTGTTATGGGGTACCGTACTGAAAAGTAGCGGATGATTCCAGAATTCTCGAATGTCGTTCTGGCCGGGCTGGGAGCTCTGCCACCCTGTAGCTGTAGATAAAAAATATGCAAAAAATATAAAAATATTTTTATCTACCCAGCGCTGGCGCCTTAGCTCTGCTGCTGTGCTGTGCTGACTACCTGGCACTGGCTCTGGAGTTGGTGCATGATGAGCTTATTAGAGCAAATCGGCACGTGCACGTGGTTGTTTATTGTATTCATCCAGTTCTTTTGATCTTGTTTGTTCACAGTTTAGTTCACACAGTTTATTTATTAGTACGACAAAAATGATAGGCACCGGTTCACTTTGGCATGGAACCTTCAATGTTTTTCGTGTCTCGGGTGACTTGATGCACCTTGGAGGGTTGCTGTTGGCATTTGCTAAATTGGGGGTTGTACGAGATGCTGAGGGACTTTCGCGCAAGTGCCAGGTGCATGTATACGTTTATGGCGCATGGTGGCGTGATGTCTCCTGCAGATATTATTGACATGTAAATGCTTATGTGTATGCAGGAATATCGGCAATTAGACAAACATTACAATGAATTATTTGATTTTGTTTTTTGTACGAAAGGTGCTGTATTTGTTCGTGTTCCTTTGTCGGTATCTAGACATCTTCGATGAGGGAGGGTACCTGTACAACACAATCTTCAAGATTTTTTATGTCGCCATCACTATTACTCTTGTTGGACTGCTGACGGCAGCACAACAGCATCCACCAACATTCTGCCCATTGTCGAGATGGGTTGGGTATTATCAAAAAGAAGCTGATACTTTTCAGACTATTTTCGTGGTTCTTCCTTCGTTAGTAACTGGATTTGTCATGACACCTACTGCCACCTTAACCCCTGGAGATGGAGTCAGTTACTTTGGAGTCTCGATTAAAGAGTTTCTTTGGACAGTATCAATATTTTTGTGCGTACACTTTACACATATGTATTGCAATTGTTTAATCTGAATAATTCGTTATAAGCAGGCATATTTTTCTATTTTTTTTACAAGCCTTTTTTTTTATTATGCACCGAATTTGGGTTACTTAAAAGAAGCTAAGGTCTATATATTTGCCCTCCTCTCCATTTTTTCACAGAGAAGCGTTTGCATTACTTCCACAGTATATCATGATTTACCGGCTGAATCGTTCTACAGGAAGGCTGACGAACGTGGTCGTCGCAATGCTTGGTGGCTACAGAAGCCTTTATTTTCTCAACTGGGTGGTCAAGTATTCAATGCCAGGAGCATATTTTACGCGAGTGCACGGTGTTTCAGCTATGGGGGGTGTTTTGAATATCCTGTTTTATTGTGATTTTCTGCTCCAGATGTCGCCATTGAAGTGTTCCATTCTCAAGTCGCTCGTCGAGAGTATCGACTCTGGGGCTAACGAAATTGTTACACACATCGAAACGCAAATGAAAGTACTGGGCAGCGATCGTCGAAACCAATCAGACCATACAGACCTAGAAGATTGCAAAGATGGTGTCGCGAGAGAGAAACTTCTTCCAAGCAAGCATGGTTCTGTGACAGCAGTGCTAGGCTCAACGTAACGCGCGAGCCGGGTGCAGGTACGAGACCCTTGCGCCTTGCGGCCAGGCGCCTGGGCAAGCGATGTAATGTAGTAGGGCCGTGCCTAGCGCGGCTCGGGCAGCAGACCGACGGGCCAAGGTTTATTATGCCTGCACCTATTCGCTACGTACGCATGTATATAATTAAGCTATGTTACGATATTTTGTTATGACAAAAAGTAAGCAATTTGAATTACTGAGCAGTAGAGCAGTAAGTATCATTGTGACAGCTAGTAGAACAAGCTATGACTACATGCTAACTAGCTAGCTAGGAACGACGAGTATCACTATAGGTAACCAGTTTACACCAGTAAGCGCAGACATATTAATAATAGAACTTGTGAAGGAAGCATGGAGTTTCCATCAGGTCTAACACTAGCTAAGCAGCACCAAGCATAGCAGAAGTAGAGTAGCAGCACCAAGCAAAATCGTAGCAGAAGTAGGGTACTATGTACTGGTGGGCCAAAACACAGCAAAACACAAGTTTGAAGCAATCGCACATCGTCGGGCAGCATCAAGCACCGTTCGAAGCAGAATTCAGAAGACAGAAGGCATGACAGCATGACAGCACAATCTCGAAATCATTACAGTCAGCATGACAGCATGACCTTGACAGGACGACAACACGACCTTGACAGCATGGCAGCGTGACCTCGGCATGACTCGATAGCACACCCGCAGCGTTCCTAGCAACATCACCCTGAAATGATCACACAACTAACCTCGCATACACATCGTGCCGAGCAACAGAAACCCTAAAACTCTGAAAAGCCCGACAGCTTACCAAAGGAGGACTAAATAATACTCGACACTTGGGATTTTTTGGATTAATTGATAAACGGATAATCAACAATTGGCTGATCAACAATTATGAAGGAAACATAAGTAAATAGAGGAGCGATAGAGAAAACCAGACATCGTAGAAGAGATGAAGGGGCAAACAGCTGCCTGCATCTTGAAAATTAATATTAGTGGAAGGGACCAGTAAATCATGTAGAGAAACATCATGATTATGGGCAAGATTGAGAGAAAATTTGACAGAATCAAGCAACACCAGCCTCTCGAATTTGTAGGCGGAGCTTGAAAGAAGAGCAAGAGAACAAGATTGTGTATATTTGGAGTCGGTGATGCAGAAGCAAGTGGCTATGAGAGGAGAGAAGATTGTGCCGAGAAAGAAAACCGTTCAGCGAAACATAGTCCATTCTAACTCTTGCAAGTTGCTTGTCAAGGCGGTTGTCACATAAGAAGAAAACCAGGGGCGACGCTAAAGGCTCAGGAAGAATATCAGCTGTGGGGAGGCCACGCCTGCTGTGCAGCGGCCGATTCCACGGCAACAAGCCTGAGCCAGTTGAAAGCAGCCATATCCTGCAAACGGCGCGTTACAATAAACGCGAAAGATTAGCTAGCTGGCACGTTGCAAAAACTGCGCCGATCGATGGAGCAAACTATAGCTAGCGCGAGCGTGCGAGAGCTAGCTCGCATTTGTAAAGGCTCGGAGAGGGGGAAAATCAGCCTGGCACCGGCGGCTATCAAGCGCACGCCGCCAAAATAATATAAAACAGCTACTTTATATAATTTGTTGCGTACAGTCATCATGCAAGTCTCATGGCATGTAAACATTCGGAGAATTCCCGGCAATGGCGGGCTACTTAAAATTGTGGCTGCTGTCCAGCACAATATATAAACCAAGCTTTTATCACAGCAAGAAGCTCTTTACATCTTTATGTGAATGACCGTATCCCTTCTTCTCTTCCCCCCGACCCCACCCGGCTTGATCTTTGCGTCTGGGTGCCTTGCTAGCTCCATCGGAACAATTTGTTTTGACTCTTGAAGCATTTCTTTCAAGTCATACATAATTTCTGTATCCTGAGCTGTCAAAAGTGACACCGCAACTCCTTTTAGGCCAGCACGCCCCGTACGACCGATCCTGTGCGTATACCTCTGAATCGAACTTGGAACATCATAATTTATTACCATTTTGACTCCGGAGATATCAATACCACGGCCGACGACATCAGTAGCGACAAGTATTCCCACATGACCATCTTTAAATGCAGCCAAATTTTCCATCCGGATCTCCTGTGTCTTTGACCCATGAATAACGGTCGCAGGGTGGCCGATGGAGTCAAGCCATTTTGCAATTTGGTCGCAACTAGACTTTTGATTGCAAAAAACAATGATAGGTGGTTCTTGTGTCGCCAGAATTGCAGTGACTTGTTGCTTCTTCTGGTTGTCTGAGCTGCACCATATGACTTGTTGGGTGACAGTTTTGGCGGCATTTCCAGCTCGATCCCCAATATTGATAAAAATAGGGTTCCGGAGGTATTTTTTGGCCAGCCTTTCGACTTTTGGTGGCATTGTAGCACTAAACATTGTTGTCTGTCGATACATTTTCGTTTCTTCCCATTTCTCCTCATCCTCGGGTCTAAGGTTAGCAGCGGGCATGGCATCAAGAATTTTAACAATTTGCGGTTCAAAATTCATATCAATCATCCTGTCTGCTTCGTCCAAAATGAGATAATTGCATTGATTCAGCACCAAGTATCGACTCTCGATGCAGTCAAACAGCCGCCCCGGTGTCGCAATACAGATTTCAGCTCCTTCTCTCACAAAAAAACCCTGATCCTGAATCGAAAGCCCGCCTACAATAGCCACATTTCGAATGTTGAGACCTCTTGATATTTTGTCACACTCCTCAGCAATCTGCTGCGCTAACTCACGCGATGGGGCTAGAACTACTGCGTATGGGCCATCCACCGCCAATTGCGGTGTTAGCCTTGGCAGCCTATCAATGTAAACAAATAACGGGAGAAGAAAAGCTGCCGTCTTGCCTGATCCAGTTTGAGCAATGCCAACCATATCTCGGTTTTGGAGCCCGATTGGAATCGACACACGCTGAATCGGCGATGGTTCCTTGTAGCCAATTTTTTCCAAAGTTCGTAGAATTTGCGATGGAAGTCCCGATTCTTCCCAAAATCGTACGGGGTCAGGCACACGGGCACCTCTTGTTGCAATGTTATAATCCTCACGAAAGATGCGCCAATCGCGCCCTGTCATCTCACTTAGAGATTTCTTCGACCAATGCCGATTCAGTTCCAAAGCCTTGGCTTTCTTCGCCCGCGCCTTCATTTCTCTCTCTCTAACTTTATCTTGGTCTCGAAGATCCATCATTTTTATTTCAGTGCCGGCCTCTCTTTGCTCGATCATATCATCATAAAATGTCATTTGCTTGCGCTGAGCACGCCGATCCACACCCGCCATGAAACCACGGCCAAACATCAACGAGGAGTTACTTTTTTCCTTGTAGAGAGGATTGATGTCCGCCCCAGTGTCTTCGGATGCATCCCAATCAAACGAAAATTTAAATTTTTGAGAAGGAGGGATAACCTTTTTCTTTTTTTTCTTTTTCCCGAGATATTGGTCTTTAATCTGCTGCACCATCATCGCCTCGCTGGTGCTCCGGTTGGAGTCTCGTTTTCCCTGGTCTCTGCCCCTGCCGTTTCTTGAGCTGTCCCGAGATGGTGGAATTCTGTCTCGCCTTTCTGGGTTGGTCCAATCCATACTAGTCACATTCTCGCGTACCGAGTCGTGTTCCAACTTTCTAGCATTGAGGCGAGCAAGTGCTTCCGCTTGACGTTGTTTCTTTGTTTTGAAGACCGGTTTGGCCTCCTTGTCCGCCGCTTCGGCCTTCTTTTTCGCGATTTTGGTGAGGTCGTTGATGGATACTGGAGGCTTTCGATTTCTTTTCTTCAACGTCTTCTCCATTTCATCTTTTTCGGCTTTGGCCTTGTCTCGAATCGATTTGTGCTTCTCGAGCGCCTTTTGAAAAGACTGGAAATCATCCCGCACCTCGGCTGTCTCTTTCCGTTTAGATGGAGAATCTTCTCTACTACTTCCAGCTCGCCCGCTGCTAAGACTTCGTCTCCGGCTTCTCTCAATCTTGTCGTCCCCGCGGCGACGTCGATCTCGGTCACGGTCTCGATCGCGGTCTCGATCCCGATCTCGGCCTCTATCTCTTGACCTTGATCTCCGACTTCGACGCCGGTCTCTGTCTTTGGCGTGCCTATCCCTGGAGCGAGACCTTGACCTTGATTTCGGCATGACAAATGAGGGATCGACCTCCTCGGGGCTGTCTTGCGGGACCTTGTCGAACAACGCAGCCAGCAGCTGAAGCCAACTACTCCACTGATCTTGCCCGAAATGACCGAGGATGCAAAGTAAAGCTAGAGAAACGAGTCTTTCGACTTTCGCGGTTTTGGTTTTGCTTCACTTCGGAAGCTGTGATGTGATGAAGAAAGGGAAGGGAAGCCCAGGGACCCTGCCTTCGGTTCGTCGGAAGTCTTAGAGCTGAAGTGCCAAGTGCCGGAAGTCCACGCCCCTCTCAGCTCATTACGAGCAGCCCCTTCGGAAGTTGACGAATGAGGACGGAGAAACCCACACCATATCAGCCAACCTATTTTGGTCTGATTTCCCTAGGAACTTTCTATCTAGTATGGGTCGGCGCAGTTTTCATAATTCCATCCTGTGTCGGGATATTCATTGCCTCACAGTATCAAATGTACGTAAGTCGTGATACAAAAACCCAACCCCAGCCGTTGGAAAACCTCTAACCCAAAGATGTGATTTCTGCGAGACTGCAATCTTTTTTTGTTTTGCCCATGCTTTGGTGTTTCAGCAAACAATCCTGACATACGTCTCGTGTGACTTTTAGTTGGCAGCCTCTCGGATGCTTAACGCTTTACTATTTGTATCGGGCGATTGCTCCAAGAAAAGGATGGCCATGGTTTCATAAGTAAGTATTTTGCAAAAATATCTGTTGTGTGAACATATCCCTCACGGTTTCCTTTTCTCGCGTGCAGTTGGGTGCGTGACAATAGCAACAAGGCGCACTATTTCCGTCGTCAGGAGATGAAAGTGTTGGGTGATCCTGTGGAGGCTGATTCGAAGACGCTATTAGCGTTTGTCCCGCATGGCATTCTCTGTTGTGGCTGGGCAGTTAATGGCAATTGTGGTGTCGGTTTGCAAAATTCAGGAGCCACATGGTTGGGGGCAGCGTCGTTGTTCCAACTGCCATTGATCAGCGACGTCCTCTCGTGGTTTCATGGAGGCCCCGCTTCCAAGGCAAACATGCTCAATCTCATGAAACAAAACAAAAACATTGCTTTAATTCCTGGGGGGTTTGAAGAAGCGACGCACTACGAGTACGGCAAGCACATTTCGTTTGTCACGGTGAGGATTGCGTGCCTAATATTGTTTATTAAACGAATTTCATCTAATCTTTCACGGTAGCAGCCTCATATTAACATTTTGTCGGCAGGGACGTGTCGGTTTTATCAAGTACTGTTTGCAGCATGGATATACGATTCGACCTGTCTACACCTTTGGTGAAGAACGAACATATTGGGTCCTCTCATCATTCTTGAAATTTCGTTTATGGCTGAACTCGTTCAAGATTCCGGCTGTGCTATTTTTCGGCAATCTTGGCTTGCTTCCATGGCCAGATGTAGGGTTGGTAACCGTCGTTGGGCGCAAACTAAAATTGCCACAGATTAAGGTGAGCTCAGAAATCAGTCGTCATTCAGATTTTTTGAATCGTAATGCGCAAAAAAACACGCTATTTTATTTTTTTTTATAGATTTTATACTTATAAACATCTTTGTCGTCACCACACAATGCATGTGTCTATTCTGCATCACGGACAGAATCCGGAGCCAGCAGACATCCGCAGGTGGCACAAATGTTACATTAAGGCGTTACAGCAATTATTCGATGAAAATAAATCTGCCTTTGCAGCTGAAGGGAAGGCGGCTGAGTTGCATTTAATTTAATGAGTTGATGGCATACGTACAGTCTAGGCATATCGAGCAGCTACCGAGGGTAGGGGACGCTAGCAGGTATGCCGCATGATAAGAGGCGCAGGTCAGCTACAGCTTATATTATTATATACGTATATACAAGTTTCGCACTGCCACTATTTATTATAATAATAGCTTGCTCTACGCATATATTGATTGAGCTGGTGTACTTCAAGAAAGAGTCTTACTTTTATGTAGTTTTTTTACCATAAATGCTGTTTGACAACAAGCAGGTATATTAGCATGGACCGCGGAGTGCAAAGTAGTAGCAGTAGTATAGTGTTTACATGTACACGTAGAAAACATTACATGTAATGCAGGCTTGTAGCATCAATTTTAGTATCATGAACAATAAAAAGTCCCTTAAACATGTTGGGAAAATCGAGTTACTACGGATTTGAGAGTATGCTATGTAGTTTCATGACCATGCAAAAACTCTGTGACACTGCTAGCGCTGCTCGATGTTTTGCAAAATAGCGTTGTATTCGGCTGGAAACATTCAAGCATAAAATACTGTACAAAAATTTCTACGAGAAGTTGCAATCTCTTCGCAATAGCGCTTCTCTGCGCATGCTGTTGCAGAGCTAAAATACATTACACAACTCAAATGATTTTATCCCGCGAATCAGTATCGTATCGATCTTAGGCAATTGATATCACAAGCAGAGACTTATTTATTCGGCCGACATATTTATTTGGAATTTAAGGTTTTTATCGAGCAAACAAGAACCAAACGATGGCCACAGCAAAAGGTCGTGCTAACTATAATTAAGAGCCCTTGGTACCGTTTGTAGTACCCGAGTAGAGCCCGCCCGAGAGTGAATAAAGGGTATGCTAGTTACTGTATATGTGAATTTATTTGAATTGTGCCGCTAACGCTAGTATTTCATATATGTGCATAAGGCTTTTTATAAGCGTATGTGCATGAGTCTCAAACATTTGCGTACTTTATTGGCTGTGCTCTCCTGCTATATGCGTCTATTTTTAGCTTGTTTTTTTGATAAAAAAAATTGCATTGTGCGCAGAAACTCCAGTGCAAACATGGGCAGTCATGCAGTCATGACACATGTACGTGCGTGTGCAGCCCTAGAATTTTTCGTTTATCTCCAATAACACCATGTCTGGTTTCCTTTGATGCCACCTCTCTTCAGTGTCTCTACTTCTGCCTATTATCTGCTCTACTTTTCTTTCTGTATCCTTCTTAATTTCTAACTTTCTTCAATGTTTCTTATTCTGCTTGCCTTCATCCATGGTACATTCTGGGCTTCTCGTCTACACTATTGCTTAAAGCAATGCTGCACAGCTTATGCGCTTGTATGCATGCTTACTTCCTAGGCTACATCTCTTAGCGTCTACACGTTTATTCAAGCTTTGCGTTTCCTTGCTGCGTTCTCTTTTTTTTTCAGTAAAAAATCTTTACATGTATACGCACCTAAACTCACACACACGTACACGCATGCAGGCAGTCACAGCAATAAATAGCGGTATCCAAACGCAGCTGACCCATGCTAAAGACTTCAAAGTGAAAAAATTCGACTCAACTTGCGTACAGACATGCAGAAGATGCATACATACGCTCGCTATTTATTTTGTCGTTGCCCTATTGCTCCTTCTCGCCCGCCAGCAGGCTCCCATATCAAATTGCCAGCACAATTACCACTTTTTTTATTACGTGGAATAGCTAATGATTTCTTGCTTGCATTCCTCTGCGATACCCCAAACGAAACACAACTCCAAATCCTATACGTCGAAAAGATTGAACTTTAGCTGATTATTTCATATGCATTTCAAGGTGACACTACCTCTCGTGAAGCCAAAATGTGAACGTTTTTACACCAGTGTCAACGGGACCGACCTAAATTGACACAAATTCAAGCAGTTTTCTAGGGTTGAGTGTGATGATCAGATTCGAATCGTAAACTAAATTGATCACCTTAAGTGCTGACCTACTATTGCCAGTTTTGTATATCATAATGCCCGTTGTTATCGATACGGCCAGGATCTTCCAGGACTTTGAAAACAAAACAATGTGGATCAGGAGTATACACACGGAGATTTTGCGTGTTAGGTACTACCAAAATTTTGACGATCCCATTCTCTTGGTGTACATTTTGAAGACCTGGGACCACACCAAAGTTTCATGGGTACGCAATCACACCATTAGATAGAATTAAAAGAACCAAACCTTCGACTAACCACAATCTTTCGTGCAGAAAATAAACTACCAGCTTGAAGAGAAAGTCCAAGACTCCTATCGGTGGATGAGGCGCAAGTGGGGTGAAGAACACGACAAGCTGCGATTCTATTTTTGTGCGATTACAGCAAGAGAGTCGTGCAACTATTATATAGGCTGTCTTTTAAATATTACCCATTTTAATGGCACTGCTAAATCCATTCTCGGTCAAGATTACCATGAGTAATATTGTTGTGCCCGTAGCGAAGAGTCTGATCAACGTTGAAATATGTGCCAGCTTAATTATCAGAGGTATTCCTCAACGAGCTATTGGATAGCAATAAAAACAATTGGGATTTGCTCTTGGAATACCTCCATGATAGGGACTTAAAAAGAGTCCTTGCGTGGGTGTGGTCTACAATACTCGCCATTTTTTTGCTCGTGCTTATTTTTTCGAGCTTCCGCGTTGCCCACAAGTTATTGTACGATACTACCAGGAGCTAGTGTCGACACCGATTCCAGCTTCTACTGCTACTACTGTCTAGTCTTGTCTGCCTCGTGATGTACGTCTACTGGATGTGATGACTCGCGTTCGCGGGGATCTGAGCTCTGCCGCAGCTGCAGCTTTCTTGTACGCTTTTCTCCGGCTGCTATAAAACAAAACCTGACGGCGAATTTGGGGAACTCGAACTCGGCTCATTCGAACCTGCGAAAAGGCAGGAGTGGAAAAGGAATCCTCCTCCCGAATCTGGCCCGTATCACTATTTTTTTCACGGAAGCATCGCTAGCAATAATGGCACAAGCTGTTGATGATTTAACGAAATTTCTGGTTGGTAGGGGTTTACCGCCTCTGGCTGAGCTCACTCCGACGTATGCCCAGCGCGTGGCATTGTCGAGGTCTAGAGCCTCCGACGAGCATTCATTAAACCTTAGTCCAGAATATGCCAACGAGATAAAAGGGTTCGATAATCTGCGAGAGTTGATACAAAATTGGGTCGACCGTTGCAAAGCTCTGGGGGGGGTCACGACGTTGCAACATTTGACCCCAATTGGTGTACGGTTGTATATATCGGTCGATTCGAAGCGGCAAAAAACTGTAGGTGTGATTATGGAGACAGGAAAAAAAACTTTTCTCGTGAATTACAACACCGTTCTGTCTCCTGACATCTTGGTTTTAGGCCATAGCGGTAAAAAAAATACAGCTGGAGCAAATGGGTGCTTTGGGGAGGGAATGAAGGTCGAGATTAACCGGTTAGTCTCGACCGGGAGGGAAGTGATGTGCAGCACAGGTGCCAAGTCGTGGAGTTTCATACACAAACATGCACACGGCATGAAAATAAACACACTCCACGCTATCATTAGTCCAAAAAGATGGATCGGTCACACATGCTTTTGTATCACAAACGCTCGCCCAGTTGACCCCTTCCACTATCTCTATCTGCAACCGTCTGACCACGCAATACCCCCGTTGCCAACCTCAGAAGGGAATCCATTCACAAGATCAAATCAAGCACTGCAAATTTTGCCTTCTGAAAAATATACTGGACTACTTTATGTTAACGGAATTTTCGTTATGAAAGCGAAATTGGGGTTCGGACTAAACTACATTGGACCACGAGCAACGTACACCGACATTGGGTTTGGCCGGGATCGAAATACTCTCCAGGTTTCTCGGTTAACTGCAATGTTAACTTTAGCTGTGGTGCAAGTGAGTCGAAGCAAATGCAAAGGATGGGAAAAGCTGATTAATTTGGTTTATAAACAGCTTAACGACTTCCCGGAAACAGCCATTCGGCACATGGAAGGCGTGGTGCGAAATCAAACTTCACATATTTCTGCACACGTTAAAGAACTCGCCAATCTTCTGTTCCGAGTTTTTCAACGAGGCAATGGACAATCGGCTGTGCCGTTTGAGCAAAAAGTGGGGTACGAGAAACAAACAGAAGCCAGTTATTTAGGTGCCAACCCGGTGCTCGTATCGAAGCCACTTTACCAATTGTTGGTATTGTCAGAGTTATATCAAACATTAGACGATCTTTGGAAAAAGAATGGTGCAAAAATTTTGAGTTGCCCAGACTGGACCCCTCCAACGAACATCGCAAAAGCTCACAGTGAAAGGCTGAAAACAATGGCGCAGTTGTTTTCCCCCAGAATCACTGCTGATCAAATTGTATTCAAAGTTTTTCCAACAGGAAATAGAAAACACGCCGTTGTTCCTGTGCACATTAATAGTAATACAACCGGGGCATTTAGTTCCAGAGAAAGCAGAAAGGTAGTGTTTGCTGTGGATATTAACCTGCTTGAGGTCAACAGCGTGCATCTCTGGCTTGCTGAAAAGGGCGAAACATGTGACACCAAAAAAATAAACTCAGATGGCTCGGCATCGTGTAGTGGAAGCTGTGTGATGGAGCGATTCTTTGAAACCCTTATCGAGGCCGCAACAAGAACTCGACCACAAGAACGACTATGGTACAGTCGACGTGTGAAGAAATTCATGTACAACTCCATGTGCAGCGGTTTATCGAGAGTCGAATCTAGTGGCACAGCTTCTGCGCTATCGTCTCGACGCAATCCTTCAATTTCAAACGCTGAAAATATGAAATCGAGCTTAAAAATCACAAGTCTGACCTCAAATTTTTCTCCGTCTCCCCAAAGAGATTTTTTTTTTCCGCCTGTAAACTCTACATCAATCGCTTTCGGTGGTGATGGCGTTAACAAACCTGCATCGTCAAGACTCATAGACAAGTGTATTCTTCGATCAGCAAATCAGTACTTTGCACGAAAAACTGTGACAGGGACAGAGTTTCACAGCAGTCCAAGTTCCACAAACGAATTAAAACGTCAAAATTTTCATTGTGGGAAGGGAACGGACTTGACAATTTTAGATAACAAGAAGGCGTTGGTTCCACATCTTCGTGCGCCGGAAAACTGTTCTTTGCAATGTTATTGCTCATCGTTTCAATTGACAATGTTTACAGAAAAATCGTTGCAAGAAAGAAACACTTCAATGGCAAAACTTAGTCGTATCATTTTACAGCTAGGAGATGTTGTGTTTGGAATTAATGTACGTGCTCTCCGAATTTTTTGGGAATCCGGCAATCTGATCGCATTCAATCAAAACGGAGAGCTATTTTTTAATGCATATTTCTTACCACATGGGACATCTGATACATTCGGTGAAACAACAATAGATATTTTTAATTTCTGGTACGTTATTTTTTGCCATGAGCTGGCCCATAACGTCGAAAGTGGGCATGAAAAACGTCACGAATCTGCTATGGAACAGATCATTGCTGCGAAAATGACTTCCTATTTTCATTTTTTGCAGCGTTGTTGCAAGGCTGCCCAGCCATAATAGGTAACATGCCAAGCTTGCATCGCCTCGCAATTAATAAATTTATTTTTTCAGTCATAGTAGCTAACAAAAACGTCTCCCACTGATGTGCCGACATGTGGGACTCTGACCCATGCCTGGTTTTCAACAATACTGATGATTTCTTGAATCTTGCCAGAGTGCGAAGAAATTGCAACTCCGATGAGGATTTCTTTTCTTTTTCTTTTCGTGTGTATAATACAATAAGCTGAACAAAGGGAATGGGAGGGAGGGTATATATCACCCCAGCACGCTTCACTCGCTTCCATCTAATATAAGCTTATATTGAAAGAGTGAAGCTTGCTGGGTGTGTATATCGTGAACTGAGCTATCCGACAGACATCTGACGTTTATAGGGACGGAGTTTAAGCGGGAAGTAACACTGGTTGAAGGTGATCTCAGATTGCCAGTTTCCAAGCTGGAGGGCGGTGCGCTTAATTAAGAGACCCCGTATAGGCGATTTTTGTAAGACTCTGCGCAGTCTCGTAGACTGTAAGGCGTGTGAGGGGAATTTTCGAAATCCAGAGTGCGCCGGACGACACCCACAAGGATAATTGATTGGAGGGGTTGCCGAGGTGTGCCATTGATGCTGACAAATAAGGTGGGTGCTGTAGTGCAAGGTGCGCGCGAATCGCCAGGAAGTGACTCGAAGACGCCCTCAGTAAGGTAGCGCGGAGGTAGGCTATTGCAGATCGCATCGGGCACAGGGCAGGAAAGAATTGGCATTCCGTGAGAGTGGCCCAGGGGTAGTAATATCTCTGGTTAGTTTTGGTGCTAAAGCCACTCGGTATTTTTGACGTCACGATTCTCGAGGAGGTGCATGTCTTGGAGCCATGCGATGTAACTCTGGCGATATGTCGAACACGAGGAGGCCCATGATGGCACATCCAATGCAGTGATATGAAAACGCAGATAATCTTGGTGACAATGGATAGAGAAGAGATCATTCAAACTTCTGGTTGAGCCTGGGAGGAGAAGGATGACCAGGTGAGCGCGGAAAACTTTCTGGTGGTCAAATGGTGGTCAAATTGTACAAGGGTATAATTTTGTTGAGCAATTCTTGGATGTAAGGTATTGTGCTACGTACTAACAAAGGAGAACGTTGTGGTGGACCCCTTTGACAATTGCTGCGCGAATGGAAGAGAAGTCGGGAGAACGAGCATCGAGGAAATGTTTTATGGCCGTGTCGCATGCTCGTAGCCAGTTGTCGACGTTCTGACGCCGGCAAGATGTCCAAGAATGGAAGTTAGAATTTGGCAATTTTAGGTACAGACGGGCGTTGTTGTCCTTGATAAATTTGAATTGCTTCACACTTCAAGCCTTGTAGTCCTGCGCTTGTTTTACAATGAATTGCTGTAAATTTTCGAGTTTTTCGTCTACTATGACGTCTTGGTCCAATGCAGATAGGACTTGGTCAATGGGGTTCGCTGGAGTTTCGTTCTTGGCTTCGTTAATTTCGGCCATTCAGGTGCTTGCAGAGGTCCCGCTCGCAGCAAAGGTCGATAAAATCTAAAGCTTAATTTTTCGGCTCGCAACATGCTTTTTTGATAAAGTTATAAGCATGTATTTGCAGCACAGCAAGCGAAACGATGACAACGTTGCTTGCTGGAGCGACCGCAGGGAGCGACAGCAAGCTTAGATGGAAAGAGTGAAGCTTGCTGGGGTGTAGATATACCCTCCCTCCTTCTCCCTTAGTTAGTAAAGAGTGAAGCTTGCTGGGGTGTAGATATACCCTCCCTCCTTCTCCCTTAGTTAGTTCGCTCTGTAACATGGGCGCAACACATAGGGTCTTCTAAAATCTAACGCTTTAATTTTCGGCTCGCAGCATGGTTTTTTGATAAAGTTATAAACATATGCCTACACCTCAGCAAGCTTCACTCTTTCCATCTAAGCTTATGCCCCCCAATGTTCCCCCAATGTTGGCTATATCCATAAGGCGATAACCATGTTTAAGGCGCGCCCATCGACCCGTTATATATATGCACCCTGGTTTTATAATAGAGTTCGTTCATAATACAATATAAGTTTCTTGCTCTTCATTTCCTTGCTTTTTATCAATTTACTTATGCAGCGTTGGATCATCTGCAAATGCAAGACTCTGAGATGGAAAGAGTTACGTTTGCATAGGGGAGTATATAGGAGTGATGCATTAGAAGGACGCCTTCATCCCCAAATTGAAGGCCTATACTTCCGAAAAAGAACCAACGCCTTTTCCTGGCAAAAGTAACATATAAGAACACACTCTTCGAAACTATCACATTCAAAAACGTTTGATAACCACGCACAGATCAGTGAAAAATAAACTCACCTTGCGGCCTTCCTTAAGATAGAGGTACATCTTTAACCTCGTTGCTGGAGCAAAGTTGGGAACAATAGTAAAGGCCTTGTCGACACACTCGTGGGCTTTTTTGGTGTTACCACGCAACACCTGTGTGTTCGCAAGATTGACCATAAGCATTGCTCTGTTTAGCACGCGTCGATAAGAAGGCAACTTGGAATCTGGTGCAACTTCAACCGCCGAGCTATCGCTCGAGACAATCTCAGAAATGCTAGACATGTAGTAGGAATCTTTTATTGATTGTAGAATCTCCAGAGCCTCTTTTCCGTGACAGAGTTCGCACAGCGCCTCAGCCATATACATTTTGGCAAGGTAGTCATGATGGGGGTTGTCACGGCCAAATCGTTTCAGACCAGATACTATTCGCCCACGTTTCAGTGCAATGCCCGGTTTTCCCGAGCAGAGAGCCACATATATCAGCTTCAGACACACACATTCGACTAGGTCAGGGCTGGATGCGTGAGCACGCGATAATTTTCCTCCCAGAGCGTTGCCACTTCCGCTGTTTCCACCTTCACTCTTCGTCTCATCACCATTTTCGCCCATCAATGGGTCCAAAAGTAGGTTGAGAGCATTATGCAGGCATTGGGTGGCCTCATACAACAACGGTTGACTGTCCTCTATATTTTTTTCATCGTCGCTGCAAACACCACCACAAGGAGCCATTGTCCCGCCCAACATAGAAACAGATTTCGTGGTTTCGTTATTATTGTTCGATAACAGGTATGTCAATCCTCTGTCTGGAGTTGACTCTACATGGAAAAATCCATCATCAACCTTTTGGTAATTGCTACTACTGCTACTCGTACTCCAGTTTTCAGATTTTTTTGATTTAGGACGGCAACCCAACAAGCTCTCTGCTAACCTAATCCACAGTTTCACCTTCGTTCTATCTTGTTTGGCACACGTAGAATCAAGCTGAAATTGCACTGCTCGTCGGAGAGTCTGGGCTGCCCGAAGCTGGTCCCCAACAGCGTGGAGGCTCAGTGAAATGTTGCTCATCACCTTTAAAGAGGTATCGTCATTCATTGACCCCATACTGTTCTGTGTTGCAATACCATTGAGGTTATTTTTTATTTCATCTGTATCGCTTTTCCCGTGAACGCTGGATTCAATTGATTTTAACGATTTTCCAAAATAAAGACCAGAAAGTGCTGGTTTTCCAAGGCGATAATGCACACAACCAAGGGTGTTGAGTAAGAAAACTCTCCCAGAAGCTTTGTTGGCGTTTTCGGTGTGAAAATCATATTTACTTTCAGTGATTGTCTGCAAGGCAGTTTCGTATTCACCCATGAGAAAGTTTATTCTAGCTTTCAGTAGGTACAGTGGGAAAATGGACCGTTTTTTAATTGAGCGATATCTCATCGCAACCTCAATTTTCTTTGACTTGTTCCTGTTCGTCACAGCATCATTATAATTTCGCTCTTGATCAGTAAACGCCAAACACTCTCTACTATGAATTTCGAACGCATCTGATACCGCCTGCATCCCCAGCCGATAATCTCCTTTTTGTACAGCCAAACGAGCCCGAAACAACTGTACATCAAAGATAAATGCCCCATAGGACAAAGGGCTTAGTTTTGATTCCACTCCGTTTCTCTCCGCATTCCCACTATTTTCTTTACCCACAGATGTACCACCCGAACGCATTGGCGTATCCTTTTCATAAATCTCATCAATAACGTTTATGTTCGCAAGGTAATCATGTAGAACGGACTCAGCGCTGGATGTATCATTGAGGTGCAAACTTATTTTCAGCAAGGCTATTGCAATCCTGTATTACGGGTTAGCATCCTCAATTAGCGTGCATTCAATTACCTGGAACTAAAATGTCGTGAAAGTGTGTACCGTTGCGCAAGAGGTGGGTGGATATCTTTCCGTGATGTGAACAGTGATTCTAAAATAATTTGAGCGGCTTCATAACGACCTAGCTCGGTCAGTAACACGGCTTGATTGTATTTCAATATCACACCTGACACGGTTGTGTTGAGAGGGAAATTATATGTCGCGGACGTATGACTCGGGGGCTCCTGGTCCTCTAATTTGAGCAAATCCTATCGGATACAAAAAAAAAAAACATCAAAATTATGCCAAAGACGCAAACTAACTCGTACCCTACCTCGAGAAGTGCCTTTGGGTTTCTTTTTCGGTTTGAATTTGTACCGCGCCCAGCGTGCCGGCACAATTCGATATTTTGTCGCACACACAGAGGTGCTACTTTCTGGGAGGGGTCCAAAATGTGCGAAGAAAGTCTGCAACAAAATAGCGCAACCACAGGCTCAAAACAGCTTACTATAAAATTCACGTGATACCAGCCTAAACAATGCAAGAACCAACGCGAACGAACGTGCAGGAAATGAAACATGCTTCTGTGTGGTTGAATGGGCATTTTAAATTACATCTCACAACAGGGTAAGTGGCAGGGGATATGTTTTCGTTACCCAATTTGCTTCAGCTCGCCGATCGCACGTTCATACGATCTCGCTTCAAAAAAATCGCTGGCAAGCGATGCTGGACATCGAATGTTTTCATCCGTCATCGCGATACTCGCTCCCAGTGGTGTGTCGCGGACACTTGCAAAGGGAGGGCTTGCGCGCTCTCTGCCCGGCCTGCTGCCGCCTGCCTCCCGGTGGGCCTGATCCCGGGTGATAACCCGGGATAAGACAGACTAGCCGGCTAGCGGAACATTGAATATTTGCCGGGAAGGAAAAGAGCTTCCCAAGGTATTATGAGTTGGACACCCCATCCTTGAGTGACCTCTGGAAGGCTTTCTGAAAGACCCCACGAGCCTCAACCTTTTTTTGTTGACTTGTTTTGAACATTGTCTTGAGATTTTCCGAGTTTCTTTCTGATTAGGGGCTCAGAATATTAGAGTTGGAAGGTAAGAAGCATGACGAAGGGTGCTTCTAAAGGAAACAAGCGAACCTTCCACAAAAAAACTTCCTCACGCATGGTGGTCATATTCAAGGGGTCACCGAATGTAGACTGAGGTATTGGGTAATGATTCTGAAACATTGGTGGCTCAGAACGTCGGCCTTTCTCTCATATGCAGGACCGGTGGCACGTGCTGAACGCGCGCCATGCATGCATGCAAGGCATCAGCGAATTTGTTCAATACAAATAGGTGCCGCGCAGGCAGTTAAGGGTACTATCGACAAAGTTTTTGCGTTTCCACCTATATTATCACATCATAGCACGACGTTCATCCATATTCTAACTAGCTCCTTTCGATCGTGGGTTGCGATTGACTCTTGGCATTCATCCCGGCCACAATACCCGCTATCAACACAATCTTCATTCACAGCCACGCCAATTATCCCACCGTTTGTCAATTTTCTAAGCCTTTTTGTTGGTCTCTCCGACTGCCAGCCAATTAGAGAATCTACGATCACGTATGCAGCAAGAACAGTGGTAGGCTGTGTATAGAGACATCATCAGAGCCACAGAGCCAGGATACACCTACCCACTCTTAGCGTAACCTTTTTGCCTGCAGTTTTTTTCTCAAAGTACCGGGCAAGAAATTTGAAGAGCCCGACTTGAGATTGCTTGGCAGTTTGATCTGCCATCATCACGCAAGGCCTTCTCAAGGTATTTCAGTTCTTCCGCGGTCAAACTTCGATCCATATGCTTGTCAAACGCAATAGCTTGTTTTACGAGCATAAAGATCTTGGTATGATCCATGGCTTGTCTTGTGGACATGTTTGAAGAGCTGCTTTTCCCAGTTCCAACATTTTGCCGACGTGCCCGCCTAGCGAAAAGCCTCCAGCTTTTTTTTTTTTATTATATATAGCCCCGAAGGACACAGTTGCTCTGCCACTGCAGCAGTCATCTGTCCAGCAGGAGCGGTTCCGGCCGCCAACAGAACAAAGTGTTTGCTGTGTGAAGCTGGAACATACAAATCTGTTACTACTCCCGGACAAGCTTCTTGCACGGTGTGCCCAAGTGGGATGTATCAAACAGACAAAGGACAGGTACTCGCAAGCATAAACTAACCTCGCACATACACGTACGCGCTCATCTAAAGTTCGATTATATATCGGTACCCTCTAGAGAATCTAGAAAAGCCTCCAGCTGCCCTGAATCGCCGTCAGCAATCGATAAGACTTCGTGAATTTCAGCTGGGCAATTGGATTTTTTATCGTGTAGCTCAGAAATACGGATCAAGAACTGATGTTTTGTATGTAGTTTTTGTCAAATGCAACATTAGAATGGCGGATATCCTACTGTGGATCTCCTTACTCCTGCTTCTGCACAGGTAGAGATAGTCTGGAACTAAATTATGCTCCCCCTAGTCTCTAGCAATGAAACTAGAAGGGATAATCGCAGGATATTTGTTCTTTTGAAAGTAGCTAGGCTTCAATTTAAGTTTCATGGCGACTGCTGCCGTGGTGGCACCGTTCGTCGCGACTGAAATCACGATCTTAACACAAAACGGCTGCATTGTGGAGCATAGTTGGCCGATTCCTCTTTTGACAGGTCCTTCTTTTATTTTTTCTGTCAACGCAGGCGGTACTTTAAAAAAAGATCCCTGTCTTTTTTTACTTTTGGTCCCATGTGGGGCACAAACCTACTTCTTTGCATCGGCACCGTATCCTTTTGTAACTCTGAAGGTAGTGGCATCGGTATCGACAAAAAAAGACAGGGTGTGTCTTTTTTTTCGACTACAAGTGCTGCGTTCAATCCAGATGCTTTCTTCGACAGACAGTGCATGGTCAGAAATGCTGCTGCGATAAGTCTTTGTGGACTCATCGCGGCGCAGAGTTTGACCTTGTACAGCAGTTAGTTTGGTCATATATTCGATGTTGGTCATTGCCACAGCGATTGCATCGTGACTGAGTTTCTTTTGATGTCGAGGAGTACAACATCTTTGGTGATGGCAATTCTCTTTTTTCGGGTTTCAAGGAACTCGAGGGGTTGACGATCTTTACCGGCCTCGAAATTGGAACAGAAAGGGCGAAATCTCCTTGCTGTTTTCCAATCGCCTTTTCCTTTTGCGATCTCCCTTTTTAGCACGCCTTCATTCTCATCCAGACCATACATCGTTTGTCCCTCTCCAGTAGTAGAAGGAGGGTTCGCCCACTAAAAGCTCTCAATTTGTAAAAAAAAAAATTCTTGTGGTCAGCATTCAACAAAAATAGGCCTCTCTTTTCAACGCTTTATTAATACTTTTGTTGGACAAATATTTTTTGAGCAATTGTTCAACTTGTTTTTCTATGCGTTGCGCCTTTCTTTCTGAGATTGCACCTTTTCTTTCAGAATGTCCATTTCCTCCGCCAGCATAGCCCCTTTCGCCCGTTCGACGCCAAGGGAGGCCAAAAGCCGATGGGCTTTTGCAACATTATCGGGAACAACCGAATCATTTATGGTGGGGGGGGAAGTGTGACGCCTTCCGGGCTCCAAATGTTCTTTCTACGTGTTTCCCTTCGCTGCGTGATTGTTGTCCCTCAGAATACGTTTTTTGACTCTAGTTTATGATTGATATTTTAGGCGTTTAAAAGGGTGGTTAAAGGCAAAATACGGTTCAGTGATATTCCCGAAAAAAGACAGGGAGGGTGTGGCTCTCCCTGCCTCTTGTCCCACCTCAATTTTTTTTTCACTAAATTTTCTTGTAGTTTTCGGTTTTATTACTCATATCGAAAAAACTTTTACAGTATGCCTAATATTGTTGCTATTTAGCTTTATCTTGTTGTAAAAAAAGACAGGACCTACCTGTCTTTTTTTGCTGTTCTTGATATCTTTTCATATCTACTGTGTTGCATAGTCCGGCTATTATAATGTTTGCGGCTTTTTCCTTATTCGCCGGTATCTTAGGGTATTTTGGGTTTTATATATTGAAAGTATTTATACGGACCTGGGGACCTCAAATATAGTACTGGTATTTTCATTGCCTGATATTCAGTCTGCCGATTTTTTTGTTGCGAAATTTGAGTCTGAGTACTTGTTTTGTTGTGTTTTAGGGTTTGTTTTTAGTACATGCATAGGTGAGGTGGCATCTTGTGCAGGAGAGACATTATCTCTTATAATGTGCGAACAGACAACAAACTATTGAGCTACAAACCATAGCTTGAACCTTCTTTATACATCGGATAATAAAAGGTCTCAGCCCAGAAAACAATAGGATATTAAAAAAAGACATTTCGGCAGATCTTTGGAAGGATTTAAAGCTTTTCTGTAGGAATTTTGAAAGGTACACAAAATTTATGGGTACTAAGACACGTGAGCGAAGCTTTACCACCCTGTCTTTTTTTGCTTATAGTATTGTAGATCATGTGAAGGTAGCTAGAATGTGCCTTATTTGAAAAACAAGGGGGGGGTACACATTTCAGAATACTACCCACATCGAGGCAGGAAGCGTTTAAAATCTTTTTTCGTCAGAGCTAAAGGGTTGTGTAAGTGACGTGACTCGGGTCGAGTGTGAAAACAGTGCCCAGCTGGCTACTAGTCTGATACCCAGTAAGCATTTTGAGAGGCAGGCACATAATAGTGATGTATTAGCTTTGTTGTTAGGATCTGGTTCAAAGCATATGTTCAAATCAGATCTCCACCAAGAAAGTTTAGATGCTGTTTCACAGCCATTTAAAAAACCAGTAATCGCGCCTTTAGTGATACATACTAGTCTGAGATAGGTGCAGATCAACTTTCTGCATTTAATTGGGACTACAAAAGTGTGATTCATTGCAAATATCGAAGAGGAACTTCCTGGACCCAACCAGAAATCCTGGTTAGAGTACTACAAAAAGGGTGTTCTTAATTGACCAGACAATTTTGATGCGTTCTAAACGCGGAGTCAAGATATAAATATATCAAAATAGCAAATGCCAGTGCGCTAGGCGAGTGTTTATCTATTTAGACCTGTCTCAAGCATAAAGCAAGACCTAACAACTATCCATGTCTAAGAACAAGGACAAACTCTGCCAGTTCCATCATGAACTGACTTGAAACCTCATCCATTTTTCCACCCAATTAATTATCCCTTACTTTTCGTTTCCCATTCAACGATCATTTCACCCACATGTACGCCACGACAATCATTCCCTATCCGTTAATCATTCATTCCGTCGGCCTCTACCGGAGAGATACGGCGCCTTCATTCCCATTTGTCGTAACCTAGAGTCCACCCACATCCTTCTGACACGCATTATTCGATCCATCGGCACCAGAATTACAAAAACAGATACAACACTTGATCTCAGCCAATGGGCCGAGTTCCTTAGAGCTCCAAGCCACAGTCCTCCGTCATTCGGTTCATTCCTCGTTAGGGCTCCACCAGGAGGCAACGGCGCCTTCCATTCATACTGATGTGGCCTCCATTTTTTTCGAGTGTTGCTCCCAACAACTATCGATACTACTACTACTGGTACATTAATTAATATAAACATTAATATAATAAAAGGCGCACGTGTTTTCCTTCCTGACAAGAATATTTGAATATTTCAATCTTCCTATTCCAAAATATAAAAATCGGGCTTCAATCAAGAGCAAGAGCAAGAGTCGGGCAGGCTTCTTTTATTGTCTGTAGTAGTTTCATCCAAGAATTCTAGTTGGCAGATCCTTCCCCTTCTGATGCATAGGTGCAGCATGTCGCAGCAAATCCCGTCACTTTGGCGACACTGAAACTTTTGCATATGCTTTGGCGACACTGAAACTTTGCATATTTTCATATTTTCTGGTTTTCATTGTTGGCAATTTCTTAGCAAATTTCCTACCCCTCATCTGGTCAGGTTGAAGGGGGGCACGCCGCAAGTAAAGACCCCCATGAAGGGTGGGGAGCCACCGGAATCCACGGATGTTCGGATAAATGTGTGCGTAAGAGTTCGTCCATTGAACCAGCTGGAACACAACACCAATCAAAAGAACTGTAAGTTTTTCTTCATTGTTGCACGCAGACGGACTGGTTTTAACTTTCTGTTGGGGTGGCTACAGCTTGGTCGATCGAAGAGAATGTAATATATCAAAGCTATGTGCCGTGGGATATAACAAAGAGAAAAAAAGACAAAAAGGTGGAAGAATACTGTTGAGTTGGTGCTCCTAACGTTTGTGCCTGTTCGATCCCCGCCGGATCCCTTTATATTCTTTCAAGTGCTGGAAACCACTGAAGGCTTCGTAACCATGCTAATACGGATTTTTGTATCCATTGTTTCTATTCAGTCAGCAAATCTTCAATTCCAATTTGATACAATATTCAAGCCCGACGAAACTAACGAAGATGTGTACAACGTTGTTGGCTCGGTGAAGGATAAACTAAACAGATCCTTGATTCTTATCTTAACTTGGAACCCTAACCCTTACTTAGTGAAATCCTTATTTTTGCCATAAACATATTTGTGTATGTATGAACACAAATACTAATCGACAAAATCACCTTACAGAAAATGGTAGGATACGTTCTTCAAGGCTACCACGGGTGCCTATTTGCTTACGGCCAGACATCTGCCGGGAAAACACATACAATCCACGGTTCAGAGGCTGATGCTGGAGCGTTGCCTCGAAGTCTTTGCATGGTGATATTTTCTATTTTTTAAAATTTTTTTTATTATTCTGATATGTTACAAAAAAAATGCAGATATTTAAATACATCGAAGACCACCCGGACAAGATTTTTGTTCTTCGTGCGTCATTTTTTGAGATATACAATGAAGTTGTCCACGATTTGCTGCAAACCGAAGGATCCAAACTTAGAATTAGGGAGGATAAAAAACGAGGGGTTTTTGTTGACGGTCTAAAACAAGAAACGGTCATGCGCCCAGAACAAGTGTTGGCGCTGCTCAAGGCTGGGCAGTCGCATCGACACATTGGGCGGACTAACTACAACTCGGTACTAAATTGCATGAACATCATTAAAAAAGCCAATCAGTATATAAGGGAACCAAATTATAAAATTATAGGCATCGAGTCGATCCCACACTATTTTCCAATTGGTGGTTGAGAGTGCGAGCAGGGATAAAGGATCAATGGTAACAAATGACGACTGACCTTTTTTTTTTAATCCTAATCCCGATTTTTTCTATCTGAACACGATAACAGACCCGAAGATCAGTTTTAAATATCGTTGATCTTGCTGGAAGTGAAAATGCTACAAAAGCAGGCAAGGAATCCCGGATTAAAGAGACTGGATATATTAACAAGTCATTGCTTACTCTCGGTCACGTGATTCTGAAGTTAAGGTCTGTTCGTTTTCTCCACGCATCCACTGTTTGACGAACATTGAAGTTTATTTTTTAC
>JACKZZ010005154.1_pt1 | contig 48473 bp, 27 predicted proteins | sample 8027871 | NCBI WGS metagenome assembly JACKZZ01 (sample SAMN15724774, study PRJNA655200) | protist metagenome | isolation source: fluorescence activated cell sorting (FACS) single amplified genomes of... | place: USA: West Boothbay Harbor, Gulf of Maine | collected 2000-07-19
GGCGACGCAAACTGGGTTCTGGATTATCGGCTGTCTTTATTTACGTATTATTTTATTGTCTTACTTATAACTTTTATTCAGATTAGTAATATACAGTAGATGGATTTTCTTCTTCTATAATATAATATATTACGAAGTATTAATTTATCAAGATTAGAAATAAAGTACTTCGAGGTAATGAAATTAAATTAAATCATAATTTAATATTCTAATAATTTTAATGACTAATGATTATAATAGAGGAAGAACTTCCCTCTATTTTTTACTCCCTTCACGAACTTTACCGATCTTCCATAACTTATTCAATTGTTGCTGATAATGATTTTGTTCAATAATAATAGTTACGGTTTTTTTTTTCTTCTGATGAGCGATTTCAAATGACCGTTACTCACAAAATAATATTTTTCGTAATTTCTTTTCCTTTAATGAAATGTAAAGCATCCTATTTCCAAGTTAGATTGTAATTGATCTAGCTTATTTAAAAATATTACCAAAGTTATTCACAAAATTGCAGAAAAAAAAAACCCCATATACTTTTGCTTATGCACTTGGTGCCGTTTGTTATGCAGCTGAGCTTAGAAGATTAGTTATGATTAGTGATGTTTCTATGAAAAATTACTATCAGCAGCAATTGAATACAGTTCAATATCTATTAAATTGTCAAAGTAACTTTTTTACATAATATTTGTTAATTGGATTTCTGACGACTGCTTATTACTAATAGCAGAAAGACTAGAGTCGCTTTTTTTCGGTGCATTTGCCAAATTTTGCTCTTCAAGCATTTTGGTACGGTATTGCATTTCTTTCGTTGGTGCAAATATATAAGTCATGGCATATGAAACAAAATCCACGCCTAAGCAAAAAAATGGGGTGATTATACCACCTATAACGAAAAAGAGAATTTTGTCATTTGTAATGAGATTGTCCCAAATTCCGTAGTATTCTGGTGTGAATGCTAATGCTGTATTGAGTGCATAGATAACGAAGAAAGTCCCACCTAAAGATACAAGCATAGCAAGAACATTCCACTGGTTCCACTGGTGATGTATGAAGCTAACTTTAAGCTGAAGTGCATGTATAAGTCCAACATAAGTTATCGTTCCACATGAATACAAATCATGGTACCAGAAAGTCTGTTCAAGAATTATATATGCCATCAAACATATGACGATAGCAAAAACAATAGCATTGATAATCCATTTACAAATCCCCCAAATATGCAGCATCGTATTTTCACGTCCTGTACTATATGTTTGAGGGTACTTTAATGCAAAATCCTCTGTAATATCCCTATCCATTATTCCAAAAAATACAATAGGTAACCCAAGAGCAAAATTGTAACCAGTATAAATGTATGACTCATAAGGAGATGTACCTGAAAGGAGAGCTATATATGAAAACCAAAGCAGAGTGAACGATATTACAAGGTTCTTGTGCATGCAGTATAGAAATGCATTCGATGCACGAATGTAATTCCATCGACCATGAACAAGTAATAAACGGCGTAAAAATTTGAATTGGCCTATTGCTATATCTGCATTATTCGCTGCTTGTTTCCCTTCTTTACCAATTATACCAATACCTACATCAGCTTCACGGATCATGGATACATCATTAGCGCCATCACCAATTGCGAGTGTAATTTTCTTAGGAACTGTATCATTTTTTACAATTGATACAACAAGTTGTTTTTGGGCTGGAGTTAAACGACATGCAATGACAGATCGGCATGCTTGGCCGATTGTTAAAAACATTTCCCTTTGTTTAATATCGGTTGAATCGAAAAGCTTAAATGAAGGACCATCAATAACAAGAGCGATTTGAACACCGATTGGATTCTCAAAATCTGTATATAAACCATTTTCATCTATATTATTAACAACTTTTGCATATATTTCTTGTAATTTTGCATAATAAGCTTCTTTCTTGTCAATTTTTGTGAGGAAAAAAGGTTTCACATTGGATGTCAAAAGATTACAAGAAGTCCCAATTTCGATAGCTGTCTCTTCCTTATCACCAGTAAGCATCCAAAGCACAACTCCTGCCTTAGCAAGATCTGCAATTACTTCAGGGACTTCATCTTGTAAACGATCTTCAATAGCAGTAACACCAAGAAGTTCCAAGTTACATTCAAGTAACTCTGCAACTTCACTAAGGCGTTCTTCTCTATTTTTTAGACTAACCTTTGCGGCGGTATACTTTTGAAGCCATGTCTTTACATCTGAAGAAGAAAGTTTCTGATGAGCAATGACAAGTGTTCTAAGACCTTGAACAGCAAGATCCATAAGATTCTTTTCAAGTTTAACCCTTTCTGCACCAGGACGAGTACATACATCAATCATTGCTGAATCAGCACCCTTGCACATAACATAATGCTGACCAGTTGAAATATCCTTCACAAGAATAGACATACGCTTTCTAGTAGGATCAAATTCATTAACAGCTAAAACTTGATAGTCAGTTTTAACACCAACAAGATCAAGTTCAAGATTTGCTGCACCACGTTCTTTGAGGAAACATTTGAAGTAGCCTACACCTTCCACAAGAGCAAGTTCATCTGGAGATTCTGCTCTATATGTTCCATTTTTTTCACGAACGACAGTATGACAAGTAGATAAACATCGCAAAAAATCAAATTCTTTGCTTTTCCTACCATTTGGTCCACGGATTGCTTTCACGAAAACATTATCAGGTGTTTCTAGATTAATGCCTTTTCCTGAACCCAAGGCTGCACCTGCTCCGGGAAGAGTACCTATAGTAGTTTTGCCATTACTATTTATATTATTTTTATTCTCAACCTCTATCACTTTACCATCCACAATAATTTTTACAAGAACCATTTCGTTTCTTGTTAAAGTACCCGTTTTGTCACTAAAAATATTGCTGACCATACCTAGTTCTTGGCACATATTCGACGATTTTACAAGACAAGGGGTATTTAAATCAGCATCATATAAATTCTTATCCGACGAAATAAGCATTGCTTGGCCAACATTTACCATTTCAAGTGTCACATATAGTGAAATAGGTATCATATTGTTGAAAAGAATGAAAAATATAAAGAAAGATTCAAGCCAAATAGGTAATATTGAATTGCCATTTCCATCAGGATAGATATATGAAAAAAATTCTCTATCATCCCAACCCATGATATAAACGCTACCTACAGCCAAGAAAACAACAATTAATTTTGTGATGAAGATTAATGAAATTCCTGTATTTGCTAATTTTTCAATGGTAGACATTTTTGTATCAACAACACGATTATTCATTTGAACTTTTGTTTCTTGTCCAGTATAAATAGCAATACCATATGCCCATTCAGTATTACAGAAGACAGATGATCGTAAAAGCAAATTTTTCGCATCAAGAGGAGCAGGATTTGAACCAAATGAATCTAGATTCAAAGATCCAACAAAGTTGTGAATATCGGCAGATGGTGGTTGTACTTCAACATGACCAACAAATAATTGTTCTAAATGTGAACTACCATCATCCTTAAGGATTTGTTTAATCTGTTGAGGTGCTTCTCGTACTTTTAAATTCGTTTCACCATCAATATTAGCTGTCTCGATATAACATTGGTTACCATCATCAAAATTTGAAGTAAATACAAGCAATAAATCACAAGGAACTTGCATCTTTCCTGAAAGTTTAACAATCGTACCAGCAGAAATATCTTTTGTACGGACCACCTTTTCTTTCACTTTTCCATTTTCAAAATCAATGATTGTAACTTCTCTATTATTTTCTTCACGATCAAAGTTTGCCCTTTGAATATCTTCTAAAGCTTCTTTGATACAAGTGATAGATAACACCACACACAATGGAATAACAGTGCTAAATGGATCCAACGGGGTTTCATAAAGGTGAGGAGCATACATTCCTATTAACATCAATATAGATACAACCAAGAAATATACATTCGCTATACGCTTGAATTGCATGAATACACTAAGAAATGGGAAACTAAACAATGTATACTTTGTTGTACGAACTGTGTTGTTTTTCCCCCGTTCATTTTCAATTACAAAATTAGAACGTATTCTTAATGACCAGAAAGGATCATCGGCATCTTGCCGAGCTTTTTGTGACATCACTGGGATGGGTTTATTTGTAGAAATATGAATTCGTATGATTTTTTCGCGGCTACCAATCCATGGCAATGCCGAATGCCATTCCATGGCATTGAATGCGAGCCGTGGTTTTTAATTTCATCGCCATCTCTTAGGAGTTTGTGCAATCTTCTCATTGAATTTCATTGAATTTCATTTCATAACAAAAGCAAAAATATGTTTCCATTTTGCGACAAATGTGGTATGATTTTGGATTCTCCATCATCTTCTGAAGATGTTATAAAGTGCTCATTTTGCCACCATTCCTGCAGGTGTGCGGATATGGGATCAAGTGCAGTACTTACAGCGTCACCAGCCCGAGCTCGGGCTGATTGGGCAAAAGACGCTTCTGAATTGCAGTCTGATCAAGGTGAAACCGATGCAACCATTGAAGAACCGTGCATCAGATGCGGTAATCCTGAAGTATACTATTATACAATGCAATTGAGATCCGTGGATGAAGGTTCGACTGTATTTTATTCATGTCCGAAGTGTAAACATAAATGGAAACTCAACAATTAGTCTGGTTGTTTGTGTGTTCTGTTGTTGTTATTAAGTTAGTTCGATTGGGATCTAATCAAATCCGATCCCAATCGATACAAAGTCTTTCTTAGCCTTTTGACACTACAGTGCAGCACTGATGGCCTAATTACATATTACTTAGTTAGTTACTTTGTTCCGTTTATGTTTAAGCTTTTTATAATATTATCCGGTTTAGAGGTCTCATCAGCCAATCCCATGGAATCTATGGCATTTCCGTGGATTTTCCATGGTCAAAGTTTGCTTGTAGAGATCCCACTTGTTTCCCTCAAATCAACGAATCTTTGTATGTCAGTGTTGATAGAAACATCTGCAGGTGATATCGTTGTAGATTTATTTGTAGAAGAGTCTCCAATAGCTTGTGAAAACTTTCTGACATTATGTTTCTTGAAGTATTATAACAATTGTCTGTTCTACAATGTTCAAACTAATTATATTGCGCAAACAGGTGATCCAACAGGTACTGGAAGGGGGGGTGTTTCAGCTCGGGGTTTCATAGAGGGTCGTCCGAAGTCATATATTAAGTCTGAGGCTTCACATCGCTTGAGGCATGATAGAGTTGGACTCGTATCTATGGCAAGTGAGGGTGTTATTGATAGTCATCTTTCTCAATTCTTTATAACACTTCGAGGGGAAGATATGGGGCATTTAAATGCACAGCATACTATTTTTGCTGAGGTTGCAGAAGGATTCGATGTTCTCGATAAAATCAATAGTTTGTATTGTGATGAAAGTGGTAGACCCTATCAAGATTTACGTATTCGACACACATATATATTAGATAATCCCTTCTTTCCTAAAATACGGTTGGTTCGCTCGCCACCATCGTCACCAACTTCAAATCGCCCTCTTGCTGAAACTGTGAAAGTAAGAATTCCATATGAAAAGACAGATTTAGAAAATGATAATATTGATGATAATAATAATAATGAAGATGAGCAAATGACGGGTAAAATTGAAAGTGACATTCGGAAAAAAGAAGCAGTCTCAAGAGCTGTAGTTCTTGAAATGACTGGTGATATTCCAGATGCTGATGCCAAGCCACCAGAAGAAGTTTTGTTCATATGTAAATTGAATCCAATCACTACAGATGATGATTTGGAGATTATTTTTTCACGCTTCGGTGAAATTAAACAATGCGAAATAATTCGTGATAGTAAAACAGGTGAATCCTTATGTTACGCTTTTATTGAATTTGCAACAGAAAAGTCCTGTATTGAAGCTTATGAGAAAATGAATAATGTTTTAATAGACGATCGTCGCGTGAAGGTTGATTTTTCACAGTCTGTAAGCAAATTATGGAATCGGTTTACAATGAAATCAAAAACCAAAATAACACCTGGGAGGGTTGGGGAAGGTTTCAAGGTAGCTGCTGCTGTTGCTGTTGCTGCTGCTACTACTACTACGGTTGCTGCTTCTGTTACTTCTATGCATGACATGCAGACAGAACGAAAGAAAAGCGGTAGTCGTGTGAGTAGGTGGGACCGCGATGAAACTACTCAGGATCAGTGTAGCTCGGGGAGGAAAAGGAACAGAGAATTAGAAGATATGCATGTAGGTAGGTAGGGGCTATTGGAAATTCATCATGAAGAATAAAAGCTTACACGTATTATACGAAGTCACTTTTTTTTCTAATTTGTTTTATATTTTTATTTACGATTATTTTTATTTGTTTTTTTATTTTTGTCTATTTACCAAGCTCTTTTGTAGGAGGTAACCATCTTTTGCTGTATACACTTTCGCCAACTTTCCAGTCATGCCTGTCCTTCATTATCTCCTTTTCCTTAGCGAGCATGGCATCATACTCTTTTTGGTTGAGCATGTCCCTCTCGGCTTTCAAATATGCATGGATTGCCATGCGGCCATCACGTTGTTCTTGTTTCTCAAAACGTTTCGTCTCATTTGTGTTGCTCAGCTATATTTGAAATATTTATCAAATACCATACATTATATTTGTGTTGTTGTGAATTGAGACAAAGAATTAAAAAACAAACATTTAAACGGATTAAAAGGATATACAGGTTAGAATAGGATTCATTTTTTAATTATAACAACACAACCCATAGGAGAGTTGAAAATGAGCTTTTAATTTTAAAATCGAAGGAAGGACATTTTTAGCATGAAACTTACCGAATAAAAACCTATCGCAGTTGATGCAAAAATGGCAGCCCAAAGTGCCCAACCAGGAGGGCCACGAGGTCCTAAACCTCGATTGAGGCGAATTCCTGGGTATCCGCCTCTTGGAGGTCCATCCTGAACTGATTGGCTAACAGGTTGGCTTGACATGCTGATCCAAACTCTGAAGCTCGATCCCAAGGGCAAGGGCTAGGTTCCCAACCGACTCACTATATTCGAATATACAGGAATAAGTTATCTCGGCTTTTTTTTCTTCGTTTTATGAGAAAATACTACCCCTACCCTCAATTTTATCACATTATAATCACAAATCCTTTTGAAAAAGAATGGGAAACACTGCTGGAACAGCTCGTATTCGTAATACGATTGATATGGAGCATCCAGATGTGATCAAAGCCCAGATGGATGCTATTCATGCAGATATTCGTCAAAGGAAAGAGATTAGATTGAGATTGTTGAGTGACTTTGAGGCACGCCAACAAGAATATATAGAATATATTGGGGAGGATCGTCTAGAAGAAGTTTTAATAGATAATGTATGGATACTTGCTATTGAACCTACTTTCACTCGAATATATATTCGTAGTAAAGAATCAAAAGCTCTACGAGATATGGCATCTGCATGGAAACGAATTCATGATTGTGATGATTATCTTTTACAAAGAGAGCGAGATTTGGAAGAGTTGAATAGTCGTTTAGCACGATCATTATCTTTAAAAAGTACACATGGTTTATTGCGAGAAACAATGCGTGAACGTGATGCTGCTGCTGACGAACGTGAATTAATGCGATTAGAACTTGAATCTGCTTTGGCTTTAGCAAAAACGAATATTATGAAAAGATTGAATGATTCACCAAGTATTATTATACGATTTAAAGAATGGAATTTGAAACATTTTCTTCCAGGACCTGATCCTCGAAACAGAGAAAAGGGGTGCCAAGAACGTACAGTTAGTGCACTTATTGTAGAACCTTCTTCATCTATTGCTTTTTTTGAAGTATTGAGAGATTTAACAGCACACAAGGGCTTAAATAACCAATATGGTTTCTCGTTAACTAAAAAAAACATGTTGATTGCAGAATGGGGCTTTATTGATCCGATGCCTTTTCATGGACAACATTATTTCCAAGGAAGAAAAGAACAAATTTATGAAGATATTGATGAAGTTAAACCTGATGAATCGATCTTATTGGGTTTCCATTACAATCGATTTCGTACAACAGTTTCGCAAACAGGTCCATTTAAATTACCTGAAACGCAATTTGACCATTTTTCAGATCGAAAAGAATTTGAGGATATTTTGGGATTCATGGCTAAAATTTATGAGATTCCCGGAATGATTGCTCAATTATACACGGAGAAATCAACTACTCCTGCTGTGTATTGTGTTAAGATTGTTAGAATTTCTATCTAGAATGTTGTAGTATAGTAGTAGGAGTGAAAAATAAGTGTTTTTAAAATTATGGTAAAATTGTATTTTGTTTTTGAAAGCGTTACGTAGTATTTTTTTATCATTAAAATATTCTAATAATAAGAAACAACAAATGCTTAACGGTACTTGCGGAAAACTTCAGTGTTGTTTCTCTTCCACTGGGCATGTTGAGAACCACCAATGAGGTTATTACGGCGATGACCCTTAACAGACAAGCCACGTCCCTTGCGGCCAGCAGAGGTGAGTCCTCTTCTCTCTCTGTGCTTGTGCACAGGGTTGCAGATCCAGTTGATTCTGGGGTCGTTTCTAATAGTCACATGTGCAGGGTCGACAAGGATGACCTCGTAGTACTTGTAGGTGGCATCCTGGTTTACCCAGTAAGAGTTCAAGACACGCATGTTAGCGCAAATACGGCCAGCACGCTCCTCAGCAACACTCTTAAGGTTTCTGCTGAACTTAAGCTTGTTGATACCAGCGTTCTTGGGCTTACCGTGAACAATACCCTTGTGGTTGGGTCTCTTGCGGCCACCACGGCGGACAGCAACACGGTAAACAGAGTAACCCTGTTTGGCCTTGTAACCGAGCTTGTGGGCCTTGTCAGTTCTAGTAGGGTTGGACACTCGCTGGACCTTCTTGCCCTGACGGTACTCCCAAGCACGAACACGAAGCAGGAAACGCATCACGTCAGACTGCTTCTTGCGCCACATCTCTTCCATATACTTGTAGGCTCCCATTTTTGGTGTTAAAACTAAAATTCATTTTATTTGATGATTGATAAGGTTGAAAGGTAAAAGTGTAGAAGGTAGAAAGAGATGTAAAATCAAAAGGTTAGTGGGAAGTTGTGAAATGAAAGAGATGATGAGTAGATATCAAATAAAGGAGATGACAACAAGCAAGTTTAGAGACAAAGACGAAATGAAAGTTTGTTGCACGATTTTATATACAAACCAACGTATATACGAGACATTCCAAGTCACACTAGCAAGTTCACTAATATTTCAACCAATCCAAATGGGTTTTAAGGTTTCATTTCACTTACCTGACCTGTGAAGATGCGAATAGTTTAGCCAAATTTATCAGAGGGAGAGGGGCTCCCTTTTTCGGGTCCGTCCTACCGTCCGAAACCACTCCTCACAACCATCGGTTAATTTTTTACGGGTCATTATTATAGTAACTGTCGACCTTGACGATGTTTGATGGTGAAGATAGGGATTATAATTTCTCGGATGAGGCAGACCGAGGTGATTGGGATGATAAGCAGCAGCTTGGTTTGACCACACCTCTTGATGGTGAGGCAAGATATGCTGGAGATGATGAATATGATGAAGATGAGGAAATACAACCACAATCACCTCGTAGCAATCGAGAATTGGTTATGAAAAAATTATCTCATGAGCAAATGATTAAGGATGATATTGAAGCTCGTAAATCGTATATCAAATCTTTGAATTCTGTAACGGCAGGACCTCATCCTTTAGAGGTACCTATGAAATTAGAAGCATCTATTCGTCGTCCAATGACTGTAAATGAAGAGATTTTCCTTGGTTTAGGTATTGGCGAAAATGAAAAGGATCCTGCTGATGCTCGGGCATTGAAACATAATAGTCAAAATACTTATTTAACAAAATTGAATGAAGATTTGGCAATGAAAGAAGCACAAAGAAAAGCAATGAAAGAAGATCCCGAGAATTTTCATCTACGTGGTCGTAAACCTGTTGCCCGTCCTCAAGCTGGTGTACTTGATATTGACCCTAATGCAATACAATTTGGGTCTGATGAAGCGAAAGTTAATGGAGAAAAGAAGAAGTTAACACGAGAGTGGATGGTTAAGGCTATGCATGAAGCTGAAGAATTAAAAGCTGCAAAAAAACGATCAGATTTCGAGAAACGATTCGAAAAGCCTGCTGGCCCAGGATTTGTTATAGGTGCTGACAGTACTAACTCTAAAGAAATAAAGAAGACACAGCAACTCGAATATCGAGATAGTCTTGCTTCTGATATCCAAGCCATGAAGCGAGGAGAGTCAAATAATGGTTTAGATATTTCTTTCACGTTTGGGGGGAAATCTAGAGATGATCGACCTTCTACAGAGGATCGCAGATCGAAAGTAAGAGATCAAAAATCGTACCGTGAACTACTCGATGAACAGATGAATGAGGTTGCTCAAAGAAAATCCCGCGATAGAGCTATGAACAACGCCCAGCCTCGTTACCCTCCACCATACTTGGAATAATTAATCGTACAGAAAAGAAGTAGAATAAATCCGTTTAAATTTAAAATATAACGCAATTGTGTCTGAAACACGAAGAATCATGAAAAATTAACCTTGAAAAAATAATGTACTTGGACTTAATTAACGAAAAGTCTTCAGACGAAAGGAAAGAACCATTGAAAGAATAAAAAAAGAGGATATAGTCAGAAACATGAAATTCATTTTATGGTATGCATATGAACTAAGAGGGTGTTACATTGAAAGATGGTAGAACAGCTTGGCCCTCATGTCACACGGAATTATAAATGTGCCACCAGGTTCCTAAAGCGGTTCACTTAGTATCTGCAGAATCTTGTAAGGTCGTAAGCACTTAAAAGCCAACTACCCTTGAAAAATAGAACTGCAATTTTGGGAATACACAGGAGTATAAGTTGGAATAGTATATGAGTGAGGAGAGGTGAGGTGAGGAAAAGAGGCTTACCTTTTTTTTGAGACAAAATGGTCAAAAAACATAAATTATGGATCTGACGAAGGTGAAAATATTGTGTTCAACAATATACAAGTAATAAAAACTCTGCAAATATCAACGTTTTAAAGCAATCACTCTCTTCGCACTTTTTTACAATCATTCATAATAATATCGTAGTCGGTATCCTTGAAATCATTTAATACAACCATAGCGTGTTGAATTAGTGGATTCAAGCTACCATGGGCTCCTTGGCTATATGAAAGAAATATCGGCATAAATGTAGAGGGAATAATAGTAGTCATGATGTGAGTAATCTCAGATTCGGCACAACGGTAAACTTCACGGAGTTCATGACCCACAGTACATAAGCTCAATATTAGCACTCTGTAAAGTTTCCAAGTTAGCCAACATGGCACATCATGGCAAACTACAAGAATTGCATTAAATTGTCGAGAAATAGAAATTAAAGCACTGGGATTTCCTCTTGTAATACTACTTGATAGAACCAAACGAACAGTATTCATATATAACTGAGCAAGATCTAAACAAGTCTTTGCAGAGGATTTGCCCTCTGAGTCAAAAGGAATGACACCACAAAGAGATGGGAATTGTTGCCTTGCACAAATATCACTCGTCGTCGTAGAGAGGGTGTTAGTTCGTTTTTCGGCACGTTGTTTTGCACCAAGATGCCAACTAGCGACACATGCACAAGCAGTTGCTAAGGAATTGCAAATATTTTCAACAAAGGAATTTAGCTGTTCTTCGCCTAGCTTCGTTTTCCATAAATAACACACAGTAATAATTGAGCTAAGCGACCTTGATATGGAATCAATATTTCCAATTAAAGAAGATGCAGAGGCATTTTGTGGAGAAGCCACAAGAGAGCTTAGAAAAGACCCAAGAACATTTCCTATTGCAATTAGAAGTACATTGGATTTTTGTTGTCCTACTACATACTTGAATAACAAACTATCGTCATCTACACCTGGAACCATGGCATGTGCAGAGGTGGTCATGCTATGTAGAACAGCGAGAGAAGTACCAAAAGAGAGATGCCACTTATATTCATCAGGTGTACTGTCACTCTTCCAACTACCAACAAGTCTTGGAGATTCACTTTTCTTAACTAAAATCCAATTTCTTTCCTTGAGAATATCAGAAGGACGCAAAGCTTCTATCCAACTAACAGCGCATCCCAAAAGGCCCTTCATATACATAAGTATAATGCCTCCTCTTTTGGCAAGTTCCAAAACTGGTATTCGGCTTATAATAGTTTCAGCAAAAATCTGATGCTCGTCACCCTTATTAATACCACACATAAGATTTCTGCATGCAGTCAATATACATTGTATTGATTTATCACAATTAGAGGTGATCAAACAAAAATCTCTCACAGTTTCAGATAAATAAAATGCGTTTGATTGATCATTTAGGCTTCCAACTTCAATTAATACAGAAAGCGTTTCTGTTGCAATTTCTTCAATTCGACTTGTATTAATACTATCTCCTGCAGCACAATTCTTAATGCATCCAATAAAAACCATTCTGGCTAAAAATCTTTGGCTCAAACTTTTTTTTTGAAAGTCATCATAACAACAATAATATAACAAATTTCCAAATAATGAAGTATAAATATCTTCATTTTTATCAGAGAAAGTTGAAAAGAAAGAACTAATAAGTGTTGAAAATTTCACTAAAAGTTGCAAAACTTTCTCATCTGAATAAATCCCAGGAGCAGTATCAACTAGACAAGACATGGAAAATAAATATTCAGTCATACATTTTTCTAAAAGTGACTTTACCTCGTCATTCATATTATCATACAAATATTTATCATCCCCAGCTAGATTTGACCTCAAGTTGCACATTTGATGGTATGCAAATATGGCTACACCTACATTGCTAGCAGCAATAATCTTACTACCAAATGAATTGAAAGAAGTTTCATTGATACGATCACTCGACATGAAAAAATTATGGAAATTCAAACGACAAGTCGAAGAAAAAAACAAAAGTTGGTTTTGGGATGACAAACAAGATAATTGAGTATGATAAGTTTCACTTTGTGGTGCAACCTGTGACTCTGATTGAGGAGGGGGGGGGTGTTGAGTTGGCGATCTTAGTGCTTTAGTCAATAGGTCTAGAGATTTCGATTTATCATTATTTGCATCTGCAAAGACTGTATTACATGGGAATTCAAGTACACCTATTGAACTTGTGAGCAATGTGAAAGATTCGTGTACAGTAGTAGAAGGTATAATGTCAATAAGATATGCTAATGATGCAGAAATTCGTTGACTAAAGAACATTACTACATTTTGTAAGCGTTTATAGTTAGATGAAGAAGAAGATGATGACGAAGAAGAATTGGCCAAATCATGCAGTCCAGATAGCATGCTTGAATTTAACATAGTACAAATTAAATTGGCATCTTCAGTTTTAAATGTACCATGACACGCCTTTAAAAATCCAATGTATGGCCTCCAAGAGCTATCTCGATGAACAATCGTAGATGTATTGATCGCCCACAAAAGTTGACAAGTCTCAGATACAAATTTAGAAAGTAAACCCTCATCAGGAAGAGAAGAAGACAACTTTATTGAAGCAACATACATTTGCTCCAAGAAACGTACGGCTACAAGAGCAGTTCCTTCATCCCCTTCCTCGCCTCCGCCAACATGAAGAGCATTGCGAGCACGAATGCTAGACTCGAGAAGTTTATCAAGTTCTACAGACATTGGATTTTAAAAAAAGGAGTTCTATTTTAACATTATAACAATAAAACAAGAGTGCAAACCCAACGAATGTTTTGATTTTTTGACAAAAAATTAAATAATTGCATTCAAATTTTGGATTCGATGTCGATGGCTTTTCTATCAATTTCAAATGCTCAAATTCGACTCTTCTGTCTTCCTGAGAGGGTGTGTTTTGCTTCTGTTATTCTGAAGGTGTAGAGAATATGTCTACGAGCAGCAGTAGTGGTGAAATAAATAGTGATTTAAAGTATTTAATGACAATTCTCATGTCTCAAACTCTTGCGATGCGACCTGAGGATCTTTCTGGATTCTGTCACAGTTTCTTTGATAAAATTGAAGCTTGCAGTCACGTTGTTGGTCAGAGCTTTTCTACGATTACAAAATGTCGACTAAATCGTCGCGCATTTGTTAGAATGTGTATGAGTGCGTTTGAACAATTTCCACCTTCATCACTGATGACAACATTCGATCATGCTATCCTTATTCGTGCACTTTGTCCAAATATTGCAACTACATTATTACATGAGATCCATTTCCTTATCACTCCTTTGGGAAAAGATCAAACACGATCTTATTCTGTACAAGATCTTAATTCTGGTTTGTATTTCGTGATTTTATTTGAAGGTTTCTTAGCAGCTATCAAAAATATGTATGGAACAGATGGAGATTCGAAACCTTCATATATAAATGTCTCAGTTTTAGGGAATAAGTTTGAAGAATTGCGGATAGAAAAGGAATGCCTTTACGAATTTCCAAGTCCAGCTGCGATACGATCTGTGATAAATGATATTGAAACTTCTTTTGGTTCTGATGCTGAAGTTTCTTATGATACTCTTCGACGAACTTTTGTTTCTAACTCGTATATAAGGGATGAACTTATTCTCATATCCTAAGTGAATTTCCACACAATAATACTTCTTTCTACTTTGAGAAATTCGTGATATAAAATAAAATTTCTCTTTTACTGTATAAATATATAAATTGTGTTTATATTTCTAAATTTCTAAGATATGTTGATGATAAAGTTGCACATTCACCACGTCTAGAAACAATAATACTCAATGGTTTTAAATATCGCTCCCTTCGTATGTCATTAATCTTTTTTGCTCCAATAATTGTTTCAGATGATACTATTATTGCTTCAAGATTCGCATCAACAATAGTTGGACCAAATGGGTCAGAAATTGGGACCATATTCAATTTCATTGTAGGTTTCATAAGTAGAATGAAATTTCGAACATCTTCCATTCGTGATTCTTGGGAACGAATTTGATCAGCTCCTTTTTTATTCTTAAGGAGAGCATCACCTGAAATACCTATAGTCAATTCTTCAGTACACAACGCTATGGCAAATGTTAATAACTTCTTGTGACCATTGTGTAATCTATCAAAAGTCCCACCAATTGCTATTTTCTTGAAAAAAGGTATTTCGATACCGACTGAATCCAAAAAGAAATAATTGACATCATCATCCAAATGAGAATCAGCATATTGCCCATATTTTTCATGAAGTACAGGTTTTAACTTCTTTGTACTACGCATAGCATTTATTTTACGAATTAATTCACGTGAAAATACAACATCAGGAGAATAAATCGCTTGTACCTCGGTATGTGTGGACCCCATTTCTATTGGCCCTGCAAAATTACATCCAGCCATATCACCAAATACTGTACATGATAAAGAAAAAGCACCCTTTTGAATGACCTCATCCCATATACGAGAATAAGTCTCAGATATATACCTGCCGACATCAGATTTCATAGAGCTAGAAGTCTTATCATCTTCTTTCTTTTGCACTGTGGATATTTGTATGATCAATTGCTTACGGACTTCAGTAACAGCTTTCGAAATCACATCATCATTCTCAAGTACCGTAACAAAAGAACCTGAATCACGCGGATCCGGATAACGTAAATGAACGATTGCAACATCATACTTCTTACCATCATCTGCAACTAATAAATCTAATGATAAAGATGATGGTGAGGACGAAGAGGAGAATTTCTTCTCAGTGTCTTGAATTCTTTTAATGTAGGCAGATCGCAAGGAACCATAGGATAAAAAGCTCAAAGCATAAGACAGCCCGAATATTGCTGGTAAAAATTCAACAGACATTGTCCTTAACCCCAACACGAAAGTTCAGTTTGGCGCCCGTGTTTCCAGGGTTTCCATGGGTTTCCTGGCTTCCATGATACGGCAAAATTTTGATTCAGTTTTCGCACCAGAACGATGGCAGTCGCAAACAAATTAATTGGACTTATGCTCATGGCTGTAAGTATGGGTATCTTTGTTTACTACACGATGTGGGCGTTGATTTTGGTAAGTTTTACTACCATTATTTTCCAAAAATTCATCACTTTTTGCTCACTTTTGAATTTATAATATTATCTCTCTCTTTTGTACTACTTTCTCCTCTCCCCTTAACCCTTGTATATATTAGCCCTTTGTGGATAGTTCCAGCGGTGTGCATGATTTTTTCCCTTCTCAAACGTATGCTATCGCAATTCCAGCTACGATACTTTGTGTAGCTTGTTCTTTGGTTGCAATTATTGTGGCATTTGTCATCGCCCGTGAAGGCTCCAAGCAAAAGAATAAATAATAAATAAATGATTTAGATAGTATCAGTTTTTTATTGCACATCAACCTTCATTTTTCTTTCAATACGATTTGACTGTGATTATTCCAATTTTTATGCGTAGTATTAGATAGAATATTTGTTTTTTTTACGTGCTTAAGAAGGTAAGAGTGATCATAATATCATTATTTTTTACTACAAGTATATTAGAAAAGAAAAACGTCTTCCATTTCTCAAATTCCTTCACCAACAGATAAAAAAGGAATATACTGTACACGCCTCCTTGCCTCCTTTCACAAATCCGGAATACGTGTATGGGAAGGACTTGAAGGGTCTAGCCTTCCTCTAAAAAATAATTTCAGTCAATCACCCAACTTTGTCACTTTCAAGGGGGTTTGTACTTTAATAGTCATTGTGAAATGTTGTTTGCAGGATCTGATGATGACGAGGCCCCTCCAATGTTGGTAGAAATACCTTCAGAGACGAATATGAAGGTAATTCCTGTGACGATTTTGACGGGCTTTTTAGGTGCTGGTAAGACTACACTTTTGAATCATATTCTTACTGCTCAGCATGGAAAGCGTATTGCAGTGATAGAAAATGAGTTTAGTGCCGGTTTAGGTATTGAGGGGATGATTGCAAAAAGTGGAGTTGATGGTGCCACCCTCGATGGATTTTTTGAATTGAATAATGGCTGTATTTGCTGTAGTATTAAAGATGATTTGGTGGCCACACTCGAGCAGTTAGTATTACACAAAGATAGTTTTGATTATATTCTAATTGAGACAACTGGTGTTGCAAATCCTGGGCCTGTTATTGCTACATTCTGGTCTGATGATGAATTAGGAAGTTGTTTGAGATTAGATGGTGTTGTAGGTTTAGTTGATTCACTTAATCTCGAAAGTTATTTAGCATCACCAACTACTGCTTCAGATGTACGAATGCAGATTGCGTATGCAGATCGAATTCTTCTTAACAAATCGGATCTCATTTCCGATGAAAAGGTAAGCAATCATTCTTTTTTCATACAAAAGCACAAACGAAGGGCCATCAACTCACAATATAATTATTTCCCTCTTCTTTCCTTCCTTTCTTCCTTCCTTCCTTCCTTCCTTTCTTCGTTTCTTTTTCCTCTTTTCTTTCCCTCCGAATTCTCAGATGACAACAATCGAATCGTTGGTGAAATCTATGAACCCAACAGCAGAGTGCCAACGAACATCTTTTTCAAAAGTAGGACCAGAGTGGATATTAGATATCCAGAGTTTTTCAAAGGATACGATGTCTAAATTATTAGAATCAACTGCTCCTCCAGAAAGTGGTGCTGTATCGTATTGTTTACCGTGTGACGATAGAACTGTCGCAAATTTAAGTGCTTCAACTGTACATAGTGCATCAATACTAAAAACACTATACTTCACATTTGATTTTGCATTCAACCTTCAGAAACTAAATATATTTCTAGACTTTATCCTTTATAGTTCAGAAAAGGCACAGGCTGGGGTTAAAGAAAAAGAAAGTTCATCAACTCAAGAGATAAAACACGATGAAGATAGTTCTTCCATGAAAATCTACAGAATGAAAGGGATCTTTCACATAGTTGACAAGGATGAACTCTATATACTGCAATCAGTTCATGATATATTTGATATCGAACAATCAACGCACGTGAAAGGTTCGACCCAGGATAAGAGTGGTGGTCGTAGTGTGATAATTGTAATTGGATCAAATCTCGATAGAGATAAAATACAAGACGGATTCGAAAAGTGTGTTTAATTCAAAAGAAACCTGTAGAGATTAATCTTCCATAATTATTCAAACAAAGTGATTTAGAATTAAACCTCACGTATTACGAAGTATTAAAGAATTATCGCATAATAATATCACAAAACTCCTTCTTCTTCCTCAAATATAAGTAAAGTCAGTTCCGAAATAGTGTAAACAATGTAAACAAATATAAGCCAATAACCAAATACTTTATCTAACTTGTAGTCACGCAGTGGGACAACAATAATCGCAGATGCAAGAGAAATCAATAAGAATACAAGAGAAGTAATGGAACTTGCATCTAAACCAAAGAAAAAAGAATCAGGATATTGTTTCACACAAACTGTAAGAAAAGATAATCCAAGACCAATCAACATATTAAATGCTGGACCACCATAGCAACCAGCAATTGCCATTTCTCCTTTTCCTTGTTGTGCTATTGAAACATTAGATAACAAATCGCCAATTGAATTCCCCCAAGCTAATACAGTCAAGCCTAGAACACCAGCTGGAATATTGAATATATACCCAATAGCAGTAAGACACGTAACAAGTTCTTGCGCAACTAAAAAAATCCAACAGATACACATTAAAAACCCAGATATCGTCCAAGTGACACCAATAAATCCACTCGATGGTGCTTTGGATTGGGTAGTAAAGAGAAACATTGCAGCAGATGGAACCAAACTTAAAAAGAAGAAAAGGATATATATACTTGGTTTAGTAACACCAAATGAAAAAAGCAAGATTTGCATCGCAACTATCGGTTGGATGACAGCATATGGTTTAAACCATAAAGTTTCATCACAAGTTGGTATTGATAAGTCTCTTGCAAAAGTAAATGGTGCTTCAACACAAGAAAAGATCTTGCCGTACAAGCTATAACCCCACCACTCATTATTCAATATATGCCTTTGAAACCTTCGTCTTATAACCCATTGGTGCCACTCCAGTGTCTGGGACAATGACGTTCCTCGATACGGTGGAGTATCTATCAAAGATGTTGTCAGTGAATCAACTTCTTCTCCTGTATCACCATCATGGATACCATCTCCTGTGCTAGTTATAGGAGAATCGAAATAATCCTCCATAATATTTAAATGTCCTTGCAAACCATTGAAGGTTTTGGCTTTTCCTCCTTCAATATCTATATCTCTTTCATCATCATCTTCATCATGATTGACAAGTAAAAATGTATACGGTTTTTTTTTTGCATCCGTATGTTCATCTTTGTGATTTAGACCTAATGGAGCCTCTCTCACTTCTGTCATTTCGAAATTAGATCCTAAACCTAAACTTATTTGGGGTGCAGCATATGGATGCCAAAAAGCTGCTTGCACAGAAGAGTTACTCCGATTCGATTCTGTTTCACCATTACTATTCATTTCAGTTTTCCCTAACCAACCATTAACTACTCCTATAACATAAGAAGCATATACAACGAAAAGTCCAAGAGCGGAGAACAACGTGATGTCACGAATGGCACCAAGAATAATAACTATCGTTACTGCAATAAGATAGAAAGAGCAATCACGCAAAAATATATCTCGATTTACATAGCATGGACTAAGTATTGTTATAGTACCAACAACGATAGTAGTCACGAAGACACCAGCACCAAGTAATGCACCTACTCCAATATGAGAATCAACATTTTTATGTGTGAAGCTAGCAATTAGAGAGAATACATCAGGAGCACCATTCCCAAAAGCCAAAAACGTAACCCCAGCTACATTGTATGAGATATTCAGTTGTTCACACAATAAAGCAAGAGTTGGAGAAAGATAATTCGAAGCAGTATTTCCTAAAATATGAATCAGAAATGCGATCCAAACACAAAGAAACAAAATTGTTATTAATTCGAGACCAATAAGATCACATTCGTATATTTTGATGTAATCTATGTCTAATGGACCTAATTCAGTACCTTCTTGACTATCACCGCATGTCATTATAAACCTCTTTCTTCTTCTTCTCGCCAAATTATCAAATTATCAAACAAAGGATTGAGTAAGATAGACTTTGAATTGACGAAAGGTTTCTCGTTCTCTGATAATTATAGTGAACGTGTGCCTTTGTTTGAATAATATGCAAATCTTAGGTTCACTCACAATCCCAATATGAACAAACAGAACGAGAAAATACAGATTGGAGCACCGAATCTAATTTTTTCTCCATGTTCGCCTCCTCTTTTGATGTACCTCAATAGGGCAAACCATGGATAACCGGGGGTTTATCGATCCAATTCGGCATTGCAATGCAATGCGCTCTGGGCGAGGTTTGATAAGTTATTATTCCCGTCCTGTCTTTTTATTAGTCTTTCTACTTCAATTGATCATGCTCAGAAGGTTTTCGGCGCTTTTGTCCCCTTCAATGCGCACAAAACCATACAACTATATAACATTATTACAAATGTCAAATCTTGGTGGTGGCCGTGAGAGTATTGGAGTCGTTCAAGGTAGAAAAGGTATACCTATTTATAATAAATTGGATTTGAATCCATCTAAAGGTACTCGTGACTTCTACCCAGAAGATTTTCGCAGACGTGCATGGTTGTTTGAAATTTGGCGCAATGTTGCACAACGATTTGGTTTTGAAGAGTATGATTCACCTATAGTTGAATCAGAGGAATTGTATATACGCAAAGCAGGGGAGGATGTTACACAGCAACTTTATAATTTTGTGGATAAAGGTAATAGACGATTAAGTTTAAGACCGGAAATGACACCTTCACTTGCTCGTATGGTTATGGCCCGAAAAGGTGCTTTACCATTTCCATTGAAATGGTTTTCCATACCTCAATGCTGGAGATATGAACGGATGTCACGAGGCAGAAGAAGAGAACATTTCCAGTGGAATATGGATGTTTGGGGAGTAAATGGGGTGGAAGCTGAGATTGAGCTTTTAGCTGCAATAGTATCTTCATTTCAGGAAATGGGTATAACATCTGATGAAGTTGGAATTAAAGTGAATAGTAGAAAGATCTTAAATGATCTCCTTCAAAATCAAGGCGTTCCTAGTGATAAGTTCGCTTCGGCATGTGTATTGATTGATAAATTAGAAAAAATACCAATAGATTCACTGAAAGGAGACCTAACTGATTTAGGTTTGGACAAATCTGTTATTCAAGAATTAATCGAAACTCTGAAAATGAAAGAATTATCTGCTTTTGCTGATAAATTAGGAAATGAAAGTGAAGGTATTAAAGATTTACAGCGATTATTTGAGCTAGCAGAAGCGTATAATATACGCGAGTGGTTGGATTTCGATGCCTCAGTAGTTCGTGGTTTATCATATTACACAGGAATTGTTTTTGAGGGTTTTGACCGCTCAGGTGAATTTAGAGCAATATGTGGCGGAGGTCGATACGACAAGCTTTTGGAGTCTTTTGGTGGGGAATCAGTACCTGCTGTTGGGTTCGGTTTCGGAGATGCTGTTATATGTGAGTTGTTAGAGAAAAAACAGGCATTGCCTGACACTAGTAAAGCAGAAATTGATGTACTTGTATTCGCAATGGACGAGTCATTACGATCTAAAGCCATAGTTACGGCAAACCACCTTCGTAATATTGGCTTAAATGTTGATATCATAATGGATCCACGAAAACCTAAGTGGGTTTTTACACGTGCTGAGAAGATTGGTGCAACTTGTGTCATTATGTATGGGATTGATGAAGCTTCAAAGGGACAAGCAATTCTGAAGGATATTGTCAACAGAGTACAACATGTTATTGGAGAGGATGATATCATTGAACGTGTAATCGCATTAGTAGCAGATAGTGATGATTGGGAAGTAGATAAAGAATAAAATATTACTACGAAGTAGTTATTTCCATAAACCCCTCTTTTTACTTGTACCTAAATTGGTTTCTGAACAATATTATATAAATCATCTCTCTTTTGTTTCCAGTAGGGTAAACTCTGCCTAACGTCATCAATGCGATCCAATTCTAAATCAATTACTTGAACTCCTTCTCCTGGTCCCATATCGAGAGCCACTTCACCCCATGGTGATACAATAGTACTGTGCCCATACGCGACATATCCAGTATTACCTTCATCGAGAGTTATTCGTGCAGGTGAACACAATGCTACAAAAACCTGATTATCTACGGCCCTTGAACGGGCTAAAAGGGACCAATGCGCCGGACCCGTAACCATGTTAAACGCACTTGGGTACGCTAAAATACGAGCACCTTTTTGTCTCATCAAAATGGCTAATTCTGGGAATCGAATATCGTAACAAATGCCTAATCCCACTCCACCCCATGGAGTTTGTACAATTGTGACACTATCACCAGCTGAAAGCGTATCCGATTCCTTGAAAACCATAGGTATTGGTTTATCGATATTAATATCAAAAAGGTGCATCTTTCTATGTTTTCCAACTACTATTCCTTCAGGATTTATCATAATACAAGAATTATAAAATAAATCAGTACCGTCTTCTCTACGATATCGCTCAGGAATGCTTCCACCAATCAGCCAGACGTTAAATTCACGACTTGCTTGACATAGCATAAAAGAAGATGGACTTAAAGTGGGGTCACAACTGGCTCCATTTTCACCCATGTCTGGCACAACTTCCGAATACTCGGGAAAACTTTTAGTTGCATATGGAGAATTCCAACACTCAGGTAGCATAACTAGATTGGACTCTAGTTCAACGGCAGCCTTTCTAATACTTTCACGAGCTACATTGATGTTAGCATTCTTATCAGTGGGGTGGACAGCCATTTGACAGACACCAAATCTCAAGGATGACGACATTGTTCGTATATTCAACTTGGGATAATTTAGTATTGTGTGCTTGAAAATATAAACAGAACGGTGCATCAAAGCATTGAATGAATACACAACAGACCACCTAATCAAGCCAAACTTCGATCCAGGGTAAAGACCAGCCAATCAAGCTAAACTTCAATCGGCAGGCTAGGAACTTGGAACTTGGTCACGAAAATTAGGAATACGATTGGCGATTAAAAAATCAATTAAACAGAGGTTTACTGGCGATGGAGTGTCTTAGCGGGAATATAAGCTTATTCCCGACAATTTTATTTACTTTATTTAACCTGTCAGGTAAGTTGAGAGAAAGTACCTAAGAAATGAATGCAAATATTTCAAAATGACTAATATTTTTCATTTTATATTTTTTCCTTTAATTTAGCCTATAAACTTCATTCACATGTTCAATCGCGTAGTAGAAAGTACGCGGAAATGCTTCAAAAGTTATTTTTTAAAGCGCCATCAAAGAAAACAACTCGACATGTAGTAGCTGACATCACTGCATCGAGGATGAGGTATTTCCGTGAAATAGTGGATCGCTATGGCAAGAGATCCACCAAGTTTATACACGTTGCTGGAAGTAAGGGCAAGGGTTCCACAGTAGAGTATATTTCATCCGCTTTGCGCTCTGAGGGGTATAAAGTTGGTATTTTTACAAGTCCGCATCTTCATACAGCTCGAGAAAGAGTCAAAATTAATGACAATCTCATTTCTCGTAAGGACTTACTTCTACTTGGAGAATGGGCATTATCAGATAGCCAGGATTGGAGTGTATTTTTTGATTTACTTCTTGCTATTGCTTTGAGATATTTTCTAGAGAGTAATGTTGATTTCATTGTACTAGAAACTGGTCTTGGTGGTCGATATGATTCAACCAATTTCCTTCTTGCAACTGAAATAAGTATAATAACTAGTATTAGTCTTGACCACCAATCAATATTAGGAAATACTATAGAAGAGATTGCATATCAAAAAGCTGGAATCATTAAAAGAGATGGTATACTTGTTACTTCAGAGTTGCAACAAGCATCTGTGCTAGATGTTATTAAAAAGGAATGTCTTGACATGAATGCAAAATGCATACTTGCCCCAATATCGAATTCTCTAGTTACTGATAATGGATTTACACCATCCCATAATGTACAAATCGAAAACCTTTGTGTTGCGTTATGCGCACTTAAAATTCTTGGAATTGATGTGAAAGGAATGTCACAATTTTATTGGCCTTGTCGAATGGAACATTTTATTGTTGAAGGGGTTGATGTAATTTTAGATGGTAGCCACAACGAAGATAGTGTAAAGCAGTTTATTCAAGGTGTGAAACATAGATACCCCAATAGACCTGTTTATCTTATTTTTGGAGGAGGACATGAGAAAAACCTTGATTCAATGCTTCGTGTAGTTGTACGTGATTCTGATGGTTTAGTATTAACTGTTTCTAGTCATTTCAGATCCGCAAGCGAGGAAGTTCTCAAGTCACAAATGCCATTAGAAGGACATGGTAAACTTATTAAGTTTGATATAGAAGACTTTATGATTTTAGATGATAATGGGAGAAAAGGAAATGTAGGGATTTGTTTAATGAATACTATCGCTTACATCAATAAGGAGCGAAAACAATCTTTTCCACCTATTCTTGCGATATGTGGATCACTTTTCGTTACAGCTGAAGCCAGAGAAAAGATTTTTGAATTGTATCCTGAATTATTTAGTTTAACTGATTGGGTACGCAGTATGGATCCAATGCTTTGAAAATGAATTCACAAAATTATTTTTACATTTGGGATGTTTTATATTCTTATATTTGGTACTGAACTTTCAAACATTTGTACAAATTGAGTTTGTTATTTATAATAATAAGGAAAAAATGAAAATTGATAAACAAATAAAGCCTTTACTGTGTACTTACTACCTTTATACTAGAACAAGTTCCTGAGAACAATAGAAAATATAGTTCGTATGATCGCCAAAACTCCTCGTAAAAACATCCTAAAGACGCCCACCAGTCACTACAATCTGAGAGCCATGCATGACACCAAGTTCGTGGAATGTTTTGTCTTCCTTCAAAACAGTCCTACCACATTTAAATTTGAGACCAGCCCGCTCAAAGTGATTGCCTAATTCAAACATAACATCATTGACATAATCATTTGGACGCACTATTACTTTGACACGCCTCACAATTTTATCAGATACACCTATTCTACTCACACAAATAAGTTCAATAGGGTGATCTACACTTGCAAATTTCGAAGATTTATTTTGCTTTGTTATTGGTTTCTTTTGTCGAATTGCATCAAGAACAAGCTCATCTTTGTGTTGAAGACCGAGACTTCCCACAGTGGATGTTATATCAATCTTAGTTTTCTTATCTTTCAAATCAGTGCTTCGACAATAAAACAAGCCATCACCACGATGAAGATCAAGTGTCGCTATAATCCGGTCGTTAATATCACTAATGAGAGTTTCTTTAGTAACCTTTAAATCGACATAAGTTTCGTCATCATTATTAAATGGATCAAGACCAGCAGTAACAATAACAGTGACAAGAAAAGTACCATCATCATACATACTTTCTATGTCATTCTCTGAACTTGCGTCATTATCCCCAATTTCTGAACTAACACCACTATTTGAACCTTGCTCTCTTTCATCATCACTCACACTTGCAATACTCATAGAGCTAGATTCATTATCTACAAGGTCTTCAACTTCAACAACCTCTTCAAAAATAGGAGCTTTATCGGCCTTTGCTTTTTTGCGACTCGAGCTTGTAGTATCTAATGTTGCTTTTGTACTACTAGTTGAGGTTAACACTCTCTTTTGTCTTCCCGATGTAGTAGTCGAAGCAGCAGCAGCAGTAGCAGCAGCAGCAGCAGCAGTAGTAGTAGTAGTAGAAGTAGTTGCTGCTTTTAATGTTGGTTTAGATGTTGATTTTGATGTAGATGTTGCTACTGTTGCACTCCTCTTTGTATTTACAGGGGGATCTGATCGTACACTACCATGAACGATTGCCTCAAGTAAGCGATGTGTACCACTTGCACCACTTCTAGTACTATTTTGCGTCTCTGAGGCTGAGGATTGTGTGCCTCTTTTTGTACCAGCCATATTCTAAATAGGCAGCCTTGCTGGTATCCTTCTCCTTTTTTGTGCGTCCTTTTGGGTTTTAGGGAAATTGACGAATGGGTTATTTCGAGAGTCGTGCAAAGGAAGCCAGGCGGGCACCAATAACGCCAATAATTTCTATGGTTTTTTGGCCCTGTGAGTATGCCAGGGTTAACTGTTGATGACGAAAGCTTCGTTGATGCCTCTACCTCAGAGGCATCTCCGGCAGCGACGATGGCATCAACTTTTAAAGGTAGAAATACTGCGAAATCGGCTGATGAACTGAAGAAAGCTCGTGAGTCTCGTGCAGCAGATGCTTTAAAGATGAAAGATGAACAACTTCGTATTCTTTCCGAGCAAAACGCAAATTTGTTAGGCTCCTTGGATAAAGTTGAAGATGAAGCAAATACGATTCAGATGGAAAAGCTTGCAATAGAGCAAGAAAATCGTAGTCTTCGTGATACCAATTTCGAGCTTCAAAGTAAGACTAGAGCAGCAGAAACTCAAGCAAAAAGGATGCTTACAGAAGTAAATGATAAGGAAAAGCAATTACGTATAATGACCGATCAGAATTCTGAGTTACTGCGCTTATTGGAAAGTGAAGAATCTCTATCTGCTCAACTGCAAGGCGAAGTCTCTGAATTGAGAGCTGAACTTGATGAGATTAGACAAAAACATGGTGCTTTACTCACAACCGCTAAGACGCACGAGGAACTTGCAACAAAGGCTGCACGTGAGGGCCAACTTCGTGCTGAAGAGATTCGACTATTGAGGGCTGAGACTGAGCAACTAAAACAGCAAAATGCTGAGTTGAAAATGAAAACACAGGTAGAAGTTGAGGCTCTTCAGGAACAATTACGCGTTAGAAAAGAGAAGCAATACCAGCTTTTGGAAAAGCTCCAAGCACAAGAAGAGGCTAAGAGACAAGCTGAAGATCAAGTGACTGGTATGGAGGACCAACTGCGAGGACTTCATGCACGTAATGTAGATTTAGAAAATCAGTTGCAACTCGAAGCTCGTAATAAACAGAATCTTGAAGAGGCAAACAAGGAGTTACAAGTGGAAAATAACAATCTTTATATCCAGAATAAAGAGGTGTTAGGCAAAGTCGAAAAAAGTGAACGTGAGCGCTTGCGTATGGAGGCTGAAGCTCGTGATAGTGGTGAACAACTTCGTGAAATGGCCGAGAAAGTTTTCCAATTACTTGAGCGATTAAAACTTGCTGAGTTAGGTAAAACAAAGGCAATGGAAGCCCTAAAGAAAAAAGAACAAGATATGGTAGCATTGCAGAAAAAGAATGCTCGATTGATTAAGGAGAGTACCGAGGAGTCTAGAGCACGTGTAAAGGCAGAACTCGATGTAAAAGTACTTCAGGACCAAGTTAGAACACTCAAGAAGCAAAACACTGATATTGCTGCTAAAGCCAAAGAAGAAGCGAAGGAGAAGGTGCGCATGGAGGAAGAGGTGGAAGTTATGAAAGAGAAACTCAAGACAATGGAATCGAGATTGTCTTTCTTGTTGAATAAGGTTCAGACGGATGAAGAGAGCCGCATTACACAGGCTGAAGATAGAAAGAAATTAGAGGCCCAGGTTCTTAGTCTGACTGAAAAATGCGAAGAACTTCAACAAAAGCTCATGGAAACGGGTGAGAGTAATCGTATTATTACACAAGCTATGCGTCTGAAACAAGAGGAAGTGAATGAGCTTACCATGAAATATGAAGCCTTAAGTAAGGAGGCTGATATGCGCGAGGCAAATGGCGAAACTGGTAATGACGAAGGTGAAGTTATGACTGGGGCCCGTCCAGGTGGTCCGGATGATATTGATAACGTGCGTCTTAATGAGGGCCGTGGTCGTTTCTATGTGGAAGCTAAAACGATTGGTGGTGGCTCATTGCTTGTCCTTCGTGGTCGCAAGCCTTTGTACCGAGAATGGCTGGAAAAGCATGGGGTAAATGAATTCTTGAAGCGTGCTCAAAAAACAACTAGATTTAGAGATCTTGTTGTTGAAAGATTATCAGGCTGTTTTGGTCTACTAATGGTTGAAGAGGAAGAGAAGATGAAAATTCTCACAGAAATGGAAAATCGCGATAATCAAATTGATCATTTACAAAAGAAATTGGCCTTTGTCCAAGATAGCCTCGCGACAGAAGAGGATGCCAAACGCCGTATGCTTTTGCGTTATATACATGCAGTCAAAGAGCATGCGATGTCTGTAACTGATGGCACTGGTGGTGTGTTACAGCTTCCCGAGTCGAATATTTCTGATGAGGAAATTCATGCTCTAGCTGCTCTTCTTAGAAACAATACGAGCATTGATGAAATTAATTTGAGAGGGAACAGCATTACTGATGATGGAGCTCGAGCAATTAGTGCAGTACTAGCGGGTCGCAGTGGTCTAAGACTTATAGATTTACGCGGAAATAAGATTGGTAAGGCTGCAATCAGGACATTAGCGGAAGCTCTTGAGCGATCGGAGAGAGTACGTCATGTATATGTTCATGCTGGCGGCAAAATTGAGGCTTTAGGCGCGGGCCGTTGGGCTCAACCTCGTGGTTCTGGTGACGATAGTACTGATGATCGTGTTGCTCAAGATCCGAAAATGGCTGTTACAGTTGAAACTATATGTGTTGTTGATTGTAGAGAGAATAGTCCTCCAGTCGCACCCATGTTGGATGCTATGTCAATTGATCCTAATAGCAAAAGCCTTTCAAATATTGAAAAAACAACTTTAATGCAAAGTTCTAGTGGAAACTTTGTTCCTGGTGTTATGCTAGGCAATACTGGTGCCCCTGGTAATGAAACTCTCAATGTAAAGTCCCCCGATGGGAAGAAAAAGAAGGTTTCCAAGGGAAATAACAAATTAAACCAGAGTGCACCTGAATTAGATACAAAACCGCAGATTGCTCCGCTAAGCGATCAAGAGAGGAAGAAGCTTAAGCAAATGGCACAAACAGAACGTGTAAATTCTATTAAAGAAAATTCTTGGCAGGGACGAGCAGCTGGTAGGGATCGTCCTTTAGATACTGATACGAAGGAGTCGGTACGACTTCGCAAGAAGAATGCCCAGAGGGGTGATTTGCCCCCTCTTGTGGATTTTGATACTGTGCGATCTAGTAGTGCTGGAGGAGTTGGTGGTGGCGAATTAAGAACAACAGGACTTGAAAATGTAAGTGGTAATGACGAATCAGGAAAATTAGTTGCGAAGGCCTTAAATAAAGCTCGCAAAGCTCAGAAGATGGATTCTAAACAACCACTGCATGAAGTGGAAAAGAGACTCTTCAACTCACCCTTTGCTCAATCAGAACTTGGAGATATGAAGAAGACCGCTGATTCAGCGAATGGAGGAGCGAAGAAAAAATAACAAAACAATAATTTTCATCTTTCATGTATCCCGATTTGTAGTTTTCTTAGTTTAAGGGTATGATTTCAGTTTTCAAGTGGTATTACATTTTTTAACATTTACTGTAAAATAAATTGTATGGATTTAACTCATATTTAGCACAACAAAAAACAAGACCTTCTTTTTTATTGTCCGCCGGGTACCATCCCGGTCAAATTTGAATTTTGGGGGACCCTGATTTCATTTTCTTCCAATTCTTCGAGGAGAGGAAGAGAGAGAGAGAGAGATGTTGTCGAGGGGTCACCAATACTTCAGGGGGAAACCGCTAAAAAATGGTGGATGGAATAAAACCATCCAAGACATTGCTGTAAAGACCATTCCAACCCTTTCCTTTTTAATAATCGGCTCGCTTCTACTGAAACAACAGAAAAATGTTAAGAGTAACTCTTCTTCAATCCACTCGCTCGATGTAGAGTTGTTGAATGAGAAACTAACCAGCTTTTCTGCATGTATCGACAATGCGTTGATGAGTTCAAATGTTATGATAATTGATTCTACCGCCGCACATGATAAGGAGGCTTGGGTTCTTCATGAGGATGAAGTGAAACACACCATTCAACAACAACAACAACAACAACAACAACAACAACAACAACAACAACAACAACAACAACAACAACAACAACATCATCAACAACAAAAGCAGAAACTGATACCAAAAGTTTTAGTGATTAGGTTTGAAGGAGATATTTTTGCAAACCAGTTGGTCAGTTTGCGTGAAGAAGTCAATGCTTGCATCAATTCTGTATGCCCCAAAAATGGTGACTCTGTTGTTGTAATATTAAAATCACAAGGAGGGTCTATTTCTGCTTATGGACAATGTATGTCTCAATTACAAAGACTTCGAACTGCAGGTATACCTCTAACGATAGTAGTTGATGAAGTCGCAGCGAGTGGTGGATATATGATGTGTTCTGTTGCAGATAATCTTGTTGTATCAGAGTTTGCGCAAATTGGTAGCATTGGCGTTGTTATGACAGTTCCAAACTTTTCAGAAATGATGAAAAGAGTTGGAGTGACAGTACAAGAGATAACAGCAGGAAAATTCAAACGTGGTCTAGTTCCATACAAAGAAACGACTGTTGAAGATGAAGCGAAAGCAAGGGACGATGTGAATGCAATCTATATTGCCTTCAAGGATCATCTTAAAAGTCAACGAGGTTATATGGATGTTGATAAACTTGCGACAGGAGAAGTTTGGTTAGGAAAGAAAGCGCTAGAGCTCAACCTTTGTGATGAGCTTGGAACCTCTGATGATATTTTATTGCAATTTTTGAAAGGTACAAGGCAAGCACCGATCATCAAAGGAAAAGAAAGTATGATGGGAAATGAGTCGAGCATTATGAAAACGGAGAAGAAAAAAGCGATTGACACAGGAGGTGGAGGGGCTAATGTTTTGTTAATTACTTATCAAAAAAAGAAGAAAAATATCTTTCAACAAATGCTCTCTTCTGATGACACTTCTAAAAATATCAATAGCAGAACTACTTGGACGAAGCTCTTGTTTCAGTGTCTTAGCTTAATACTGAATAAATAATTAAAAGGAAAATTGTACTCCCCTTGCTTGTGGAACTACCAATAGTACCCATTGTCACGGCGTTACCCGTTGATATGTGTTTCCAGAGTGGATGCTTAACAAAATAAAAAAATAAATCCAAAATCCACAACCTCTTCGGAAACAAGTTGCCATGACTTTGTTTGGTCGGTGGGGATTGTAGATAGAAAATATACATCAAATTGCATTCAATACGTAGTTGGAATTCTTTAAAAATAAATATGAGACGTATTTCCCGACATCACTTTAGGAAACCTTTCTTTCGTGCAATGCTTTATAACTCAGTACCTTCTATTATTGATGATAATTTAGTCGAGAAAGTAAAAGTTGACTATAATCTTTATAGAGAATGGGTAAAATCAGACGAAGCTCGTCGATGTCTTCATGAAATTCTTAAGCAAACACCTTCGAATTCAATTTCCGCTTTAGATTGTGAAGATTATATTGTTAAACGAGGACTTCAAACCGAGATACCGTATGCTATATCAATGTTATCGTCAATGATGACGTTTCCGTTAACACTTGCATATATGATGAGGCAAATTTTCCCTAATAAACAAGATAAGCTTTCTATTTTAATAACAGGGGCTAGATCGGAATCATCACTTCCTGGTCACTTCTGGAAAGAAATGTTATTTGCATATGATAATATTTCAAATTATCAAATTGGATTTAGTGGTCCTGATCTTCAGGCTAATGGTCCTGGTGGTAAAGGAGGTAAACCTGCACGTGTTTCTTGGACCAAAGATAAAGATTCTTCAATTGTAGCTGATTTATTCCATGTACCACAAGGGAAATCAAAACTTCATGAAAATGTATCACTAATCGAACAATTAAACTCTATAGATTTATTAGTGCTTTTTAATCCTGGCTTTGGATCAAAGGTATTACAAGAAAGTTGGAAACCAACATTAAACCTTCTTTTGAAATCAGGAAAACCTATAATTTGTACAGCGCATAGTAAATTTGATGCAAATAGAGATTTAAATGCACTGAATGATCTAATTTCTAAAAAAGAAGAATTTGGAAATTCTAAAAGTACTTCTTTTGAGTTCCTTATCGAACCGAAACTGAACCCTTTCGCATCAAGGTGTCCTACAGTCGATGATAAAGAAGAAACTGAAGCACGAATCGTAACTGCAAATCAGTATTGTTATGCAGTTCGAGGCAAGTAATAGTGATATCATTTATTAACATATTCATTAGTTTTTTTGATCGAAAAATATATAATGGAATCGCGTTCCCCAGGCATACCAGGAGGTTTTTGGAATACGTCCGGGTTCGGGTTCCGGCTCGGGTTCAAAAAAAAGGAAGGGAATTACGTACCTTCGTAATGTTTTTTTTTATATTCTGTCACTTTGTTGCTTAATTAATAAAATAGCCATCTTGAGAGGGGTAATTACATTACAAACCTAACATGCATATATTAATATTAATGATAGGTGTAATGGTATGTCTTTTAAAAAGTATTATTGTAGTTTTATTAGATTAACAGTATAGACGTATTTCACATTACAATTTGATGGGAAGAGATGGTCCAGCAGGTCGAGATCACTGGATTAATGGAAGATTTTCAGTACTTTAGGTCCTACAAGGCTGCTAAGTTACGTGGCAAATCCTCTTAGTCTATCTCACCGAAATACTAGGGTATTTCCGTGGTTCCCCATATTCCCCAAGTCCATGGATGGATGTCTTCCTTACCCCAGGATGGGGAGAAGGTGGCGAAAAAGGCCTACTTCACAATGATTAAATGGGTGTTGATGGTCTTTTGCTGTCTTCTTCATCAAACAGGTAGCTTTTCGACTATTTCACCAATGTTTCATGATTTTCGTCGTTTAAATGTGAAAAATGTTGATAATATCAGATCGTCCAAAAGAGAATGTGGGAGATCGATGGAAATGAACATAATGTCTCGTTTTATGCGTGTAGGTCGTGCTTGGACGAACTGGTTATTGAATCGACTAGAACAGCCTGAACGTATTTTGGATCAGACTGTCGTAGATATGGAGCAAGAATTAATTAAGATACGTCAGTCATATGCCGAGATTTGTGCAACACAAAAACGTGCTGAAAAACGTAGAGAAATTTTCGTGCAGAAGGATGTAGATTGGTTGAGACGAGCACATCTTGCGTTAGAAGTGGGTGATGAAGAACTAGCAAAAGAAGCATTATCAGCGAGACAATTGCAGTTGGATCACGTCTCTACCATTGATAAGCAAATGACTACCCAAAAATCTGCGATAGATAAATTAGAAAATGCCATGACAAAACTTTCTCTCAAGATTAAAGATACCAAGATTGAAAAGGATGCATTAGTTTCAAGAGCAAGGACTGCTAAAACTTCTATGCGAGTGAATGATATGCTTTCGACTGTTACAGGATCTACTTCGATGGATGCTTTTGAGAAAATGAAAACAAAAGTTGAACAATTAGAAGCTGAATCAGAAATAGCTTTTGAATTTGCTGAAACGAATAATAGGATTTCTGGTCATTTAGAGAATAAATTTCGGAAAATAGAAAAGAGGATTCCTATTGATGATCAGCTTGCACTACTAAAAAAGCAATTACCAGATCGATTTATTAAAAGTAGTAGTAGTACCATGGCTCTTCCTCCTACGGTTGATGTTGAATTTAAGCGTCTTCAAACAAAAAATAGGAATGAATAGAAGATTTTATTTATTTATTAATGCATATTCGTCGCAACAGGTGACGTTTTCAGTGTTGGAATTGAACCAGCTTGATTTTTGGGCTCTCTTATTAAGGAACACGGTAGTTTATTTTAAATTGTGTTTCATGATAATAGTAATGGTAATAATGGGTTTATAGAAAAAAACTAACAAAGATGGGTAGAAAAATAAGAGAAGGAAGAGAAGAGAAGAAATAACCCTTGGGGAGGTAGAAAAAAGAAAAAAAACGATTTAAAATATCATTTCTTCTTTTAACTACCTTGATTGATCTCCATCTCTTTACTTTTTCCCCCACGCCTACCTTGAAAGTCGAAATCAATAGAAACATTTTTTATTTTTTTTCTTTCTTTTTCAAACTACCCCGCGGGATATTTCTTCTCTTCTCTTCTAATAATGGTTATGTATTTTTACTTTCCCTTCGGGTGTGGAGCAGATTAATCTCTTATTAAGGGATACGGTGGTGCTTTTACTGGTGAAAAAAGTAAAAAAAATAATGCAAGTACTTGTACTGTAGTTCAATAAAAAATACGCTGTATTAAAACACCATCCAAAAACCCACCACCACCACAACACCTCCTCATAGCAAAAGAGTAATCTGCCTTCCCCAAAATTAAGCTGGCACAATTCCAACACTGAAATCGTCACCGGTTGCGATGCGACGCATCATCTTCATTCATAAATATCAAATACAGTTTTTGGAAAAGGTAAGAAAAAGAATCAATGAGCTTTAAGAAATTCGGTTCGCAAAGAACCTTGTCTATTAACTACTTCAGAAAATGAGGTCTGACTAGGATGGGTCAATCTTTTATTTGTCCGTTCGTCACAATTTGAAGGCCAATGTTCAATTTTGGTATGCGATACAATATTAAAATTTTTGCCACTTAAATCTTGATCTCTCAAATATTGAATTCGTGTTACATTTAATTTCTTCTCTGCTCGTGGAGGGAAAAGGCGTTCATGAGATTCTTCTACAGTAAATTGTGTATGTTCTCTTGCTTTGGATTGATATGATTTCCGAATAGGTTTATCGTGAACTGAAGCCGGATTCAAAATATTGCCTTGATATTCCATACTACTTCTCATTTCACCTAGACGTTCTCTTCTTCTATCTATAAAAGTAGATTTCTTCGACTGTCCATCACTATATGTTTGAGCTTTTGAACCATAAATTTCTGATGTAGTATTTGTAGCACTATCTACAGCGAGAATTCCACGATGAAACATTAGACCACTTACTTGTTTTCTTGTTTTACCACGTGACATTTGTGCCTCTTTAATATTAAGATCAGCAGCAAATTTCTTTTTTTCAAACTCTGAAATTGCACGTCTTTGTTTAGGATTTAAAAGTCTCTGATCACACTGTGGTCCAGCTTCAATGAGATAATTTGGAATATCATCCTCACGAAATTTTGGTCCTCTATTACCAAAAAATTGAAACGATGGATTAGCATCTTGAAGAACCACTTTATTATTTGATTTTGCCTTTTCATCCATTTCAACTTTGCAAGACAAATCTATTTTCATCCCAACATCTTGCTGTTCTACAGTCAATGGAATGGGAGCAAGAACCTTTGGAGGTTGATAACCATTAAGTACTCTTAATCCATCAGTCTGAGTTTCTAAAGCTACTACGGCAGCTCCAGATAATGTGATAGGACGGATACTTTGAAGAGGCATTTCAGTAGTCTGGAGACGAGAAAATTCAACCGGATCATCAGTTCTCGCATCCCATGAATGACTCGGGTCGTAGGAACGATCATCCGCTGTTTTTGCACGTAAAGAACTTCTATTCATCGTCCAATCTTTGTCAAAATGAGAAGTCAAGCGATCCGCATGACTAGACTTTATAAACCTATTCATTTTAATTTCAATGGGAGAGTCACTGAGGCAATTAGGAAAGGTTGCGTCGGAAAACGACGGATTCCCCGCCAATACAGACGGCAGACAAAAAGTGAAGGTGTTCCACCGGTAGTAAATTGAGAATTCAGCGCAAAACCCGGAAAAAACAGGTCTTAGGTTGATCAGGTTGACCTTGAGGTTATGGAAGCCTTTCAAAAACAGATGAAAGAATCGGAGCTCTTCTTGGAGCGCATTCAGGCTACTTCTGGTGTTGATTTAGCTAAACTTTCATATTCTCTCCCTGAGAATAATAATTATGATGTTTATGAACCAGTTCGTTTTTCTTGGGATGATGCTAAGGCCTTAGACCAAATCGACGTTGATGGTGGTGTAAGCGGTGGTAGTACTGACAAAAAAAGAAACAAGAAGAATGGAAGCAAGAGTATGAACAAAAAAGCCTTTCTTCCTACTCCTTTGCCTGTATATACTGCAGTCATTCCAAAGGTAGGAGGACAAAAGGAGGTGGAGGTGACGGAGGACATCGGAGGCTCTTTTACCACTTCACTTACTGCCCAACACAAGGGCAAGGATTATTATCATTTACAACAACAACATGCATCTAATACAATAGTTTACCATGATGATTCTCCAGAGTTAGTAGGACGGGAAGCAGCATCCTTCTTCGCTGCTGAAGATGGAGGTTGTGATGAAGGTGAAGGTGAAAAAACACATTCTCCTTTATTATCTTCTGGTAAATCAAAGAAAAAAGCAAATGCCAAGCAAGCTAAAAGGGATCAAATTAATTCTATATGGAGGCTCACGAATGTGCGTGGAAACCCCAAAACCAAATCAGAAGAGGAGAAGGAGCTTGAAGAAGTACGATTTTTTCAAGAGAAAAGAGAGCAATTGCTCAAAAACTTAGGCCGAGAGTTGTTGATTACAAAAGGAAATGAGCAATATACATGGGATAGAGATGGTAGATGTGTAACGACATCTCAGTTTGATATAATGAGAAGGCGACATATTGATAAAATAAAGCAAAAAGAAGAAATCGAAGAATTAAAGAGGAATTATACGATATCATTTTCTCAGGCACGTAGTTGGAAAGTTATTTCAGCAGCTGATGCCAGTGTAGACAAGAAACTAGAAAAAAAGAAATTGGACTTATTTTTAAGCAATGGATGGGAACCTGGTAAACTTCCAAGTACAACAATTAAATTATTAAATATGGAAAAGGAAAAAAATGTTTTACCTATCGATTCGGTGATACGATGGAAAAACTTACAAAATTTGCAAGATGGTGATGTGGTTATCTCTATTGAATATTGTTGTGATTGTCAAACTCATACAGATAAAACATTACATGATGCTGGGAGGTATAGATCAATGGCAATCGAATTCCGCTCTTTTCTTGCTTCAATATGTGCATCTTATCCTGTACGATTTGGGACGGTTTTAAAACCAATTAGTTCGTGGAAGAAAGAAAGAAAAACTTCTCAAGTATTTAGAGGTGCCCCTTCAAGGATCGCTCGTTCTCGTCAAGCACCTGTTTTGCCATCAAATAAAGTATTTGGAATAGATTATAGTAAACGTCTCGGAGCTTTTGAAATCCAAGTAGCTATTCAAGGTCGTTTAGGTCTTCGTGTTGATGTTCTACATTCTAAACTCATTTCTGGGCGATGGCCATCTCGTCATTATGTGTCAGATTTATTGCGTTTTGCACTCCAAAACAGCGGTATTGTTCATATAGATTCTTCTTCTACAGGAGATGCACATAACATTCAAGATGTAGTATTTGGCGAAGAAGAATTCTCATATCATTTTGATGGACGAAAAAATAAAAATAAATTGAATCACGAATCGCTTCAACAAATTCCATCTTCTGACGACCATGGTGATGATGAAGTAAGTTCAATTTCGATAGAACCTAGAGGAGTTAGTAAGTTGGTCCCCATTATAGATAATTCTCAACGCCAAACCCAAACGCTTATTTCCTCTATTACTGGAGAAGTTATAGAAATTGATTCGAGTTTTCCGATATCTGCTTCTGCTAAAATTGAAGGTATTGGAGGTAAAGGTGAAAAAGTTGATGATGATATTAAGGCAAACAGTTCAAAGAATGTAGAAGAACATGATGATTATGATATTGTTGAAAAAGCAAAAGATGATGGAGAGGAAGAAAAAATAGATTGTGAAATTCTTCGAAAAGAGTCTGTTCTCCATTCTATGAGAAAAGCATCGGTTCTCCTCTTGGCACTTCAGAATGATATGAAAGGTGGTAGTAGTGATGGCAGTGAAAGTGAAAGTGAAGAGGAGAAAGAAAAAGAACAAATGTTAGTTCAGCAACAGAAGAAGAAGGTAGAAGCTAATCATCTTATAAATAATTTGCAGAAAAATTCATCGAAGTCGGTAATAAATGATCCAAATCCTATCAAGCCAGTCACAATTAAAGAAGAAATAGAAGAAGGTACTCAACCTTTAGTATCAATAGTAGATAATGCCTTGAAAGACCAAAGAGTAATGGAAGTAGAAGTTAGAGCGGATTTACCTTCTTCTACGATGAACCAAGACACTGTAGTTATTGTTGATGATGATGTAAAATCTATTGTTGCTGTCGCGGAGGCCCAGGCCATTATTGCTCCTAATTCCTCTATTCTTATCCATTTGGATAGTAGATCCCAGCAACCAGAAACTAAGGATGACACTGAAATGATTTTACCTCAAAAATCTACATCTCCTTCTGTTCTTCTAGAGAAAAACTCACCAAAAATGACCTCTAACAATTATGATTCACCGTCAGATGGAAATGATGATAAACAGCCCGCTGTTGCTGAATTTTCTTTGGATATGCCAAATATAAGTTCGACTAATGTTGAGCATTCAACAATAAGTATGAAAATGGTGGATGGTGAAGACTTAAATGATAAAAATACGACTAATACTACTACTACTACTGCTGCTACTACTACTACTGCTGCTTCTGCTGTTGTTGATGCTGTGATAATAGATAAAATACAAGGTTTTAAAGAGCAGAAGAGTGATGGAGAGGGTGGCAGTGAAGAGGAGGAGGATGATGAGGAGGAGGGGGACAAATGTGATGAGGCATTAAAAGAACTTGGTGAGATGGCCAAACACACGACAGATAGTGTACCATTGGGAGGCGACGAAATGGCCGAGTTACTTGGACTCTTAGACGATGATGATGATGATGATGATGATGATTTTTAGTTACCTTGTAATTCTTTGGAACATTACTTCTTTTTTTTTTTTTTTTAAATTCAATATTGTAAAAACCATTTTTATTCGCAAAATAAAAGCAAAGCAAAGGAAAATCTACTACTTCGTATAATAAGCTTCTGCTTGGACTCGTATGTTAAACTTTCTTATCATACCCAATGAACGTAAGAGCGGGTCTTGAAGCTAATTTCAACTCTCCTAGATTTGTATAATCCAACTCTTTAAAGATATGTTGCATTGCTCCGTTCTGCTTATTCGTGTCAACACGAACGGATTTATGTCCCCGTTCTTTAGCAAGAACTTCAGCCTGTCTCATAAACTTTTTCGTGACACCTAGACCTCTTGCCGATACCGAAACACAAATTCGATGTGGTACAACAGCAATTTCGGATATATCCCAAAGCTGCTTGTAATCATCACCGCTATCTTCTGTAAGTGCTGCGACACCAACCAATACATTAGTGATGACATCATATGCCACCCAACAATTGTCATTCTCACAATCTTTTATGTAATCTTCACGCATAGGATAATCAGTATCCCATTGGAAATTGCCTACTTTATGCATTAGTGGTATGACTTCACTGACAATCCCCATTATAGAATCAAGATCTGATTCATTGCCTTTTCGTAATTGAATATCCATGTTTTTATATTTACCTATCCTAAGATCGGTCTAAAAGTGAAGAATCACCGAAAAGATTGGTTGGAGGATAGGATCGATAGGATTAAGGATCAGATTGATCTATCGCAGATTTGGTATAGAATATACCTATAGTATTTGAGTATTTGGCTAAAGCCAAATACTAAAAAAATGAGTGGCAAGCAAAAAAGTATTGGGCTTTAGCCCAATGCTATATTAAATCAATATCTAAGCCAAATGCTATTCATACTATCAGATCAGATCAGCTTGAGGCTTTAGCCGAAAGCTATTAGAAAATTATAGTCACTAATATAATATTGTAAATAAGATAAGCTTGATAGCCTCAAGCTATATAATCTAAAAGCTATCGGCTAAAGCCTCAAGCTGATCTGATCTGATCGGATCTCACTTACAATATTATATTAGTGACTATAATTTTCTAATAGCTTTCGGTTAAAGCCTCAAGCTGATCTGATCTGATCTATTTATTTACTATATAAGCATAATGAATAGCTATCGGCTAAAGCCTCAAGCTGATCTGATAGTATGAATAGCATTTGGCTTAGATATTGATTTTATATAGCATTGGGCTAAAGCCCAATACTTTTTTTGCTTGCCACTTATTTTTTTAGGGCTATAGGTATATTCTAGATACCAAATCTGCGATAAATGAATTTCTAGCAAAATATGAGTGGAATTTGCGCGGGAGTCATGCACCAAATCCATCCACTCTCTTCTTCTCTTCTCTCTCTCTCTCTTCTCTCTTCTCACTTCTCTTTTTAAAAAAAAAATGTCAAGTGCAGATCCAGCTCAGACAAAAATTTTGAATACAGCATTTGAAGCTGTAAAGCTGAATGCTTTTTATATGAAGCGTTCAATGGATTCTGGTGATGTTGATGAGACAATCAAATTTGCTACAGAGATGCTTTCAGAACTTCGATCTAATACTTTGTTTCCAAAATATTACTATCAGTTATATCTTCATATTGCTAATGAGATGCGTGAGTTAGAAGAATTTTTTTCAAGTTTGCAACGTGATGGTGAGATGCGTATGACAGATTTGTATGAAAAGGTTCAAGGTTGTGGACAAGTTGTACCTCGTCTTTATCTTATGTGTTGTGTTGGTGGTGTTTACATTGCATCACAAGAAATTCCTGCAAAAGATGTTTTGAAGGATATGGTAGATATGGTAAAAGGAGTCCAACATCCTATGAGAGGACTTTTCGTTCGCTATTATCTTACACAAATAACAAAGGATAAACTTCCTGATATTGGTTCACCATATGAAGGTGCTGGTGGTAGTGTTCAGGATGCATGTTCATTTATTCTTCAAAATTTTATTGAGACAAATCGTTTATGGATTCGTCTTATGACACATGGTGGAAAACAAGATAAAAAGAAGAAAGAATTGGAACGTCAAGATTTGAGTATTCTTGTTGGTACATCACTTGTACGTCTAAGCCAATTAGAAGGTCTTGATATTATTGAATACAAAGAGAATCTTCTCCCCAGTCTACTTGATGAAATCGTTAACTGTAAAGATACTCTTGCACAGACTTATCTTATGGATGTCATCATTAATGTATTTCCTGATGAATTTCATATTGCAACACTTTCAATTTTTTTAAATGCAATTATCAAATTGAAAGAAAAGGTGAATATTAAAAATATTCTTGAGTCATTAGTAAGCCGCTTATCAGAATATATTTCTAATTCTGGTAGTGAAGTAATTTCTCCAGAAATCAATGCATTTAAGCTTTTTAATGATTGTGTGAAAACGTTGATTGAGGGACGAACGAATATGACACTTGTTGCAACATTGAATCTCCAGACTGTACTCACCGATTTTGCACTTAAGTGTTATAATGGTAAGAATGAATATGTAAGTCATTGTCTTAAAATATGCTGCACATTAATTGAAAAAGATGGTTTTGTTGCTCCCATCCCTGGTCAAATTTCTTCTGAAATTTCTGATACTGCTTTAGAAGTTACTGAAACGATTGAACGTTTACTTTCAAATGTTTTATCTGTACTTGCACTTCGTGTTATGAAATTGCCACATGTAGCGAAACTCATGTCTTATTTACCATTTTCTAGTTGGAAAGATGTTGCTGCAAAACTTCTCAATGCTGTCATTACATCAAATAATATGATTGCTGAAGTCGAAGGTGTGGAACAACTTTTCAGTGTTATCACTCCTTTGTTGCGTGATGAAGAAAATGTTTCCATGGTGGGTGGAAAAAGGGACGGCGATGAAGATGATGATGATGAAGGAAGAGATACCCGTCGTGTTAGTATTGAATTCAAAAAGGAACAATATCTTGTTGCTCGAATGATTCATTTAATGAAAAATGATGATACAGATATTCAACTTCAAATGTATACTGCTGCTAAAGAGCATTTCACTTATGGTGGCAAATTAAGAATGCAATTTACATTCACACCTCTTGTATTTTGTGCTCTTGAATTAGCACGAAAAGTTTATGCTCGAGAATCGCTTGTTGCTTCTTCTGCTGGAGGAGAAGAAGGTGGAGAAAGTACGATTGTTCCACCTAGATTCAGTTCAAAAAAAGTATTTCAATTTGTTATTGAAATTGTTACTGCTATGGCTACTTCATATCCTGAAACTGCATTAAAATTATTCCTCAATTCTGCCCAAGCTGCTGATGAATTTAATTTCCCTGCGATTGCATATGAATTTATGAAAGAATCTCTTTTAGTATATGAAAGTGAAATCACTGATTCAAAGGCACAAGTTAGAGTATTACATTCTATTATTGGTACTCTTTTGACTTGCCGTAATTTCCCTTCAGAAGATTATGAGGCTCTTATTACTAAGACAGCTCAATATGCACATAAATTGTTGAAAAAACCTGATCAGTGTCGTATGATTACCCTCTGCTCACATCTTTTCTGGCCAAAGAAAATCGAAGATGAACCTGTGGATGGAGGAGGAGAAGCACCTGAATTCTATAATGATTCAGAAAGGGTACAAGAATGTCTTGAAAGAGCTTTAAAGATCGCATCCGTTTGTAATCCTATGCTTTTTGTTGATATTCTTGATCACTACTTGTATTATTTTGAAAATGACAATCCTATTATTCAAGCACGCTATATTACTGGTCTTATTGCTTTAATTAACGAGCAATTTGGTGCTGTTGCCCAAGGACAGACTGACCTTGCTACTGTAGCTCATTATAAAAACACGATTGATTATATTAGACAAAAACAAGCAGCGCCAGAGACTAATACTAAGTTTATGGCAATTGAAGTTTAGACATAGATTGTCTTATCGCAGATTAATTAATTAATTTAGTGTTTTACTGGAAATTCATTTATCGCAGATTTGGTATCTAGAATATACCTATAGCATTTGGCTAAAGCCAAATGCTAAAAAAATGAGTGGCAAGCAAAAAAGTATTGGGCTTTAGCCCAATGCTATATAATCTAAAACCTATCGGCTAAAGCCTCAAGCTTATCTTATTTACAATATTATATTAGTGACTATAATTTTCTAATAGCTATCGGCTAAAGCCTCAAGCTGATCTGATCTGATCGGATCTCATTTACTATATTATATTAAAGACTATAATTTTCTACTTCGTAATAGCTTTCGGCTAAAGCCTCAAGCTCATATATACTAACTAGCAAGTATTGGGCTTTAGCCCAATGCTATATAATCTAATACCTATCGGCTAAAGCCTCAAGCTTATCTCATTTACAATATTATGTTAGTGACTATAATTTTTCTAATAGCTATCGGCTAAAGCCTCAAGCTGATCTGATCGGATCTCATTTAGCAAGTATATACGATAAACAGTATGAATAGCATTTGGCTTAGATTTTATATATCATTGGGCTAAAGCCCAATACTTTTTTGCTTGCCACTCATTTTTTTTAGTATTTGGCTTTAGCCAAATGCTATAGGTATATTCTAGATACCAAATCTGCGATAAATGAATTGAAGTTACGAATACGAATCCGAATAATCCTCTCTCTTCGACTTTCCAAAATAATAACAAAGTAGATCTCTAGCAAATGTGTGAAGCAATATCTCTACGTACCCATTTTGATTGTGAGACGCGCATAGGAGGTATTGCAGTACCTTCAGCATCATCATTGAGTAAAATTAATTGTTCTGATTCACTTAAAGGCTGATCTTGATCTCGTTTCAAAGTAGGAAGGGCTTTTTCAAATGAAACAATAGTACCATCTGTTCCTAACTGTAGAAATGCACGAGCTCCTAAAAACATACCACCATCAACACATATACTACCAATACCTTTCGTTGAACGAATTAAGCCACGTGAACATTCTGCATATTCATATGTAGGTAACTTACCTATACTTGATTTTCGAAAACAATCAGCAATTGTATGACCACTAATTTGTATTAGACCGGGAGGTAATCTATCTTGATTTGATGCTTGTTCTAAAACACGAAAATCAGTCCACATGGGTCCACCAATCGCACTTCCACCACGATCAGGTCCAGCATCAAAAATTTCATTATTAAAAGGACAAAATAATGATGGACAATCAGCATATTCCAATACCAATTTGTTTATATAATTCACAATATTAATTGGTGTAAATTGATCACCATTCGAAATGAGCTGATCACGAATATAAGATAACATTTCAGGCCTTAACCCAGAATGTGTTAAAATTATAGGAATACCATCGAAATCAATAAAATAAGCACCGACAAATTTTGATTTTGTTATTGCAATTTTCATTCCTTCCAAAATTTGCAAAATATTCGATTTTGTATCAGTCTTTGCATTTCGATCAGCGAAGTAACCTTTAAGCCACCAAATATCATGATTTCCTATTAAACGAATTATTTTATTTTTATTGTTCTTCTTCTTCTCGTTATTGTTGCTGATGACATCTGGTCTAATATTTATTGTCTCATCTGAAGCTGAGGAAGAAGAAGAAGAAGAAGAAGAAGAAGAAGAAGAAGAAGAAGAAGAAGAAGAAGAAGAAGAAGAAGAGGAGGAGGAAGATATGCCCTCTGTTGTGATTGTTTCTGTTCTCCTTCTATCAATATCTCCTTCACCTTCACCCTCACTCTCAATCTCACCACCAGCTTGTATATCCAAATCTTCTAGGCATTTCCAAGCCTCTAATGCACCTGGACCACGATCAACCATATCACCTACTTGAATTACAATTGTTCCTTTACCATTACCACCATCCATATCCATATCCATATCCATATTAATATTAATAGTGTCCTCACGCCAAACACAATCCCCCACAGGTGATGTTGTCACATTTGCAGCAAATAAAACCTCTTTTAATCCGACATCTGAACCATGTACATCACCAACTATCACATATCGGACATTATCCAACACTTTGTTTGCATTCGTATTTCTTTTCTCTTCTCGAATCAATTGCAATTGATCACAAACTGCACGACCTTGTCCATGCACATGAAGGATATTATTTTTGTTGGCATATAGAGAAATAAAGAACAACAAATAAAACATCATCATCATCATTCCTAACTGATACGAAGAGTATTTCGGTAATTTGACTTTTGGAGAGAAAAAAATGTAAAATGTAAAAAAAACTTTTTAAAAAGCGCCTTTTCGTAAGTTTCTGATGTTGTTGAGTGTGCCCCTGTGGCCAAATGGATAAGGCACCTCCCTCCTACGCTGGTGGATTGCATTTCTGCTACATCAAGGACACAGGAGGAGATTGGGGGTTCGAGTCCCCCCAGGGGTTGTGAAAATCGCACTTTTTTTATAGTCTTTTATTAATTTAGGGTTTGGACAATTTTTTTTTTGTATCAAAACAATACCATATTTCTTTAAATGATTTTGATAATGTGCTCCAATTCTTAGAGATACTGAATTTCTCTTTATGTAGCCATATGAATTAAAATTTAATTTTATATGAAGTACTATATTTCTAAAAATGACAAGAAAAGAGTTACAAATAAAAACACAAAACCAACAAATTTACATTTACCTACCATATGAATTGAATGACAACCTTTCTATTTTTTTTTGGGCATTCTTCTTTAAATACACTTACCATATGAACGGAATGACAGCCTTTCTATTTTTTGGGTATTCTTCTTTAAATTTTGTGAGATACCATAAATGATGTTTGTATGCTCTCGTTCCAGTATTACAAAAAGTATATACCGCGAAAGCTGTAGCAGCAAGTGACCAACATGCTATAGCGAAACCAATCCACTCTAGAATCTCACCACTGTAATTTGCACATGATACATATTCAAATAAACCTCCTCTAGGAATAACATATTTATTAGCAGCTACATCAGTATATTTTGATTTTGTTCCCGTTGATGTTATTGTTGCCATTTTAATTTGTCGACTTTTGAGAAGATAATAATCAGCATGAATATTAATAGCCATTCCAACTACAGCTAATATGCTTCCAATGATAAAACGAATATCTGTAAACCATTCTGAAGGATAATGGTGTACATTTAATAATGCAAGAGATTGTTGTAAACCATTCCAACTACAAAAGAAAAATGCGAGCATCATGACAGTAATAGGCATTGGTGCATCTTTAGCACTTTTTTGAAATGGATAAACAAGAGATCGATGAACATAATGACATAAGAAGAATCCTAAAAGACACTTATTTACAGGTGATTGATGAAATGCGTCGCAAAAATTTTTCCAATAAAAGAGGAAAAAAAGAGGAATCCAAACATTAGGGGTCTCCATTACAATCCATGCCAAACGTGCGGGAATAAGAAACCCCCATCCTTTTGAATCATTATATCTTCCATAAGGTGCACTTATAAATAAAGTAGCAACAAATGTCACTAAACCTGTAATCAACATGGTCCATGTCGACAATTCAAGCCAATATTCACTTGCATCCAAAAACATATCCTTCTTGACAGGGTTATGCACCAATGGTGCCTTGTTGTCAAGTGTATTGGTATGGAGATCCAAAATACTCGAGTATGAAACAGCGAAAAAGGGAAATAATAAACCACCTGCTGGAGGATGCGGTTATTCCATCCATGGATGAAGGTCGGTTCAAAAAAAATTATCCACATAGCTGAAGTTGATAGATATTTGATATCGTAAATTGCATTTTCTATTAATTAATAAGGATAATGAGTAAATTGCGATTTCGTGTAGGTTATTTTAGTGGCGAGGACAATGAATATCCTGCGGAAGAGTTGAATGTTCATAGCCCCAATACAAGAGGTTGGCAATCTCCTCGTTTTTGTGAATACCCTCAAGAGGTTGGTTTTTTGCTAGAAGGTGGTGATTGTCGTTTGAGTCAGATTCAAATTCTAAGTCATCAGTCGAAAATTCCTACAAAAGTAGAAGTATTTATGGGTAGTGGCAGTGATTATCATAGTGCGACATGGCAACGTTTAGGTTTTTTGACTTTAGATAGTAATGAGAGATCGTCATATCAAGCACGAGAACTAAAAACGGTTTATATTGATGCTTCTGGAAATTATGTGCGTATGCTTATTCATCGTTGCTATAGCAATAAATATAATCTATTCAATCAAGTTGGTATTATTGCTGTAAATTTGCTTGGTATTGAAGAATCTGGTGGCCGTAAAGGGGGAATGGTAATGGGTTCTATTGCACCTGGTCCTTCAGGGCCAGGTCTTGCCGGTCATGGAGGTATGGCATTGAATGATCTTTCCGTCGATCTTAATTTAGAACCTCAAACTGCCGCAAAATTAAGACAATTAACTGAAGCAAAAGCACGTGCAATTGCAGGTGAAGATTATGCTTTAGCGAAAATGATTAAATCAGTTGAAGGTGATTTGAAGAATATGGGTGCTCGTCTTGCACAACTTGATCTCTCCAAAAGACGAGCAGTTGAAAATGAAGATTATGATCGTGCACGGGATTTAAAGGAAGATATGGATACTGTAAGGAGTGAAATTGAAGAGAAAGTACGTAGTATACATATTGTTGGCGTTACTGATCATGATAATCCTGTATTTGCTGCAGCACAGCGTAGTTATGGACGCGAGTTTAAGCAAATAGAGGAAGAGGAACGTATGCCCCGTGGAGAAGTTTTTGCAGAAGAAGATTATGATGATAGCGTTCCTCCTGCAGCAGTGGCTGCAAAACCTTCACCAACATCTATTCAAACTCAAGGTCCCCCAAAGCCAAAGGTACCTCTTAATATTGACGATATTGTTGTTGGTCCTGGTGCAAATAGGAGTCCAGGAGGAGGAGGAGGAGGAGGAGATCCTGATTACCGCGAATACCCACCTGATCACCATGTTGCCATCGATCGGCCTATTCGCCCCGTTGCTAATTCTAATGCGAATTATACCGAATATGACGACAGTGGTGATGGTGGTGGTGGTGGTGATGGTGATGGTGATCGATTTGTGCAGGATGAAAATGATACATTTAGTCCAGGTGAACATCCTCTCGATGGTGTACCTAATTTAGGAGATATTCCACACCCTGAACAACTTCAAGGAAGATTTAAAGATTATTCTGATCAAAATGGTATTACTTCTCTTATTGGTGAGTATCGTGCTAGATGTTTTTTTTCCAAAGTTTGGCAGCTCAGAGAGGCTAGTATTAAGAAAATTCGACTTATGCTTGATAATGGCGATTTTGAAGTACCCGATTTCGAGAAAAATCTCAATGCGTTAGTTGCAATTGGTAAAGTTGGTGCTGATGATAAAATTGCACAAGTTCTATTTGGAACACTTTCTTTTGTGGAAGATGTTTTGGCACGTGCTGAATCAGTAGGCTTAACGAAAGCTACTGTTGTACCTATGATGGATGCAGTTGCACATAACCTTGTTGAGAAATTGAATGATGGAGGTGCGCGTATTCGAGAGGCGGCAATGAAGGGACTGAAAATGTTAGCAGCTAGTAGTATTGTAGGACCATCTATGGTAGCTGGACATACATTACGGAGTATTCCTACCAAACAGAAAGGTCTTTGGCGGCCAATTCTTGGTCGATTAACGATATTGCTTGATCTTGTAGATGAATATTCTCTCTCGGGACCATTGAATGTAGATGCTATTATGAACTTTTGCAATGCTGTAGGAGCTTTCCAGCACAGCAATGGTGAAGTACGTGATGCCGCAAAGGCACTCACTGTACGTCTTCAAACTATTGTTGGGACACCTGGTGTGGAGGTACATCTTAAAGGTTTGCGACCTAAGCAACTTGAAGAGTATCATTTCGCATTTGATGGCGGACAAGGTGCTTCCA
>JACKZZ010009649.1_pt1 | contig 48407 bp, 45 predicted proteins | sample 8027871 | NCBI WGS metagenome assembly JACKZZ01 (sample SAMN15724774, study PRJNA655200) | protist metagenome | isolation source: fluorescence activated cell sorting (FACS) single amplified genomes of... | place: USA: West Boothbay Harbor, Gulf of Maine | collected 2000-07-19
AGCTTTAGGCTTTAGTTTTCCTTTATCTGGAAATGCAGTATTTAATCCTACTTATACAACTAAAGAAGTAATAAAAACAAATTTACTTAATTGGTTATTAACTAATAAAGGAGAAAGAGTAATGAGACCTACTTTTGGTGCTAATTTAAGAGATTTTATTGGAGAAGGTATTAATGATGGTACAAATACAGCTATTCAAGAAAGAATTAGAAGTAATATAAATATAGAATTTCCTGAAATTTTAGTAAAAAGTATAGATTTTGATAACCAACCAGATACTAATACAATAAATCTATTTGTGAATTATTTAATTCGTAATATAGGAGTAGAAGATGAAATTAATATAGCAATACAATAATGACAACTTTAAACAGAAATATAACATATACTAATAGAGATTTTAATACTTTTAGAAATGCTCTTATAGATTATTCTAAAACATATTTTCCTACTACATATAATGATTTCTCACCAGATTCAACAGGTATGTTATTTATTGAAATGGCATCTTATGTGGGGGATGTTATGTCCTTTTATTTAGATAATCAAATTCAAGAAACTTTTATCCAATATGCTAGACAAGAAAGTAATTTATTTGATCTAGCTTATATGTTAGGTTATAGGCCTAAAGTCACAACAGCTGCAACAGTAGATATTACTTTTTACCAACAATTACCTTCTAAAATTGATAGTAGTGGAGCTTATGTACCTGATTTTGATTATGCTTTAAAAATTCCAAATAATTTTCAAATAACTTCTAATAGTAATTCAAATATTAATTTTATAACAGAAGATGTTTGTGATTTTTCTATCTCATCATCTCAGGATCCTACTAATATTTCTATATTTTCTTTAAGTGGAACCCAACCTGATAAATTTTTATTAAAAAAAACAAGAAAGGCAATATCGGGGACAATAAAAACAATTACCTCAAATTTTGGTACTCCAACTAAATTCCCAGTATTAAATATAAATGATAATTCTATTATTAATGTATTAGATTGTTTTGATACTGAAGGGAATAAGTGGTATGAAGTGTTAAATTTAGCCCAAAATACTGTATTTACAACACAAATAAATGCAAGTTATACAGATCCAAATGCTATACAAGATGATGCTCCTAATTTATTAAATTTAAAAGAAGTTCAAAGAAGATTTACAACTAGATTTTTATCAAAAACTCAACTTCAATTAGGATTTGGTGCCGGTACTGTAAGTGATAACGATGAAAATTTAGTTCCAAACCCAGATAATGTAGGAACAGGATTAGCTTTTTCAAAAGATAAATTAAATGCAGCATATTCTCCTTTAAATTTTATGTTTACTGATACTTATGGTATTTCACCTTCTAATACAACTTTAACCGTTAGATATTTAACTGGTGGGGGATTAGGAGCTAATGTATCATCCGGAACTTTAACTGAATTTAGCAGTACAGATATAGTATTTGTAAACCCAAATATATCTGATACAGCTTTAGCAAATACTATTTATCAATCCGTTGCTACTAATAATATATTAGCAGCTGATGGTGGACAAGGTGGTGATGATATTGAAGAAATTAGACAAAATGCTTTAGGTAGTTTCCAAACTCAATTAAGAACAGTTACACAACAAGATTATTTAATTAGAGCTTTAAGTATGCCTGCTAATATTGGTACTATAGCAAAAGCCTATATTCAACCAACTAAAGTAGCTGAATATCAATTAGGAGAATTACCTACTATATTAGATATGTATGTATTATCTTATAATTCACAAAAACAATTAAGAACAGCATCATCAACATTAAAACAAAATCTTAAAACATATTTATCTGAATATAGAATGATAAATGATTCTATTAAAATAAAAGATGCTTATATTATTAACATACAAGTTGAGTTTGATATAATAGTATTACCTAATTTTAATAATAATGATGTAATTTTAGGTTGTATAGGTGAAATAGAATCATATTTTAGTATAAATAATTGGAATATTAATCAACCTATATTATTAAAAAGTATAAATATACTTTTAGATCAAGTAGAAGGGGTACAAACTGTATCAAATGTAGAAATTAAAAATATAGCAGGAGCAAGTTTGGGTTATAGTGATTATTCTTATGATTTAAAATCTGCAACCAATAATGGTATTATTTATCCATCAGTTGATCCAATGATTTTTGAATTAAAATACCCACAATCGGATATTATTGGAAGAGTAGTACCATTATAAAAATAAAAAATATGGATTTATTAGAAAGATATAAAGATACACTTAAAATAACAACTAGAGGAGATCAAGGTATTACAGGAGTAGAAACGCCAGGAACTTATTTAGGTAATACCCCGGGACCAATACCTCCTAAACAGTCACCTATAGAAGCAGAATATGAAGAAATTAGAAAAAACCAACCTGCAGATGGAACAGCTATAGATGGGGGAACAACAAATGACCCTACATCAGGTTTTGTTCAAAGATATAATGCTAATAATTCATATTATACTAATAATGAAGGTATAGTAAGAGCTAATATTTCAACTAATGATTTAGTTCAATCTACTAAAATATCAGCATTAGATGTTGAAGATCCATCAGCAGGAATAAAACAAGGGGGAACAGGAGGACCTAATAGGACATCTGCAGCAAATGGTACTAAATCAACATTTATGGATGGGGGTAATTATAAAGTTTTGAGATATCCTACAAGAGCAAAATTTATAGATACTAGTATAAATACAGAAGATGGTGGGACATTAGAAACAATGACTTTACAACAATATACTCCTAATAGAACTTATTTAGAGGTATTAGCAGATCCTTCATTAGCAATTGAACAAGTTGTAAAAGATGGTAAAGAAAAACCTACACAAGGAAGTATCCCAACCTCTATAGATGAAAGTATAGTTCCTGAAGATGTAAAACCAAAACTTAATGATCTAAAAAACTTTAATATATAATTAAATGGCAATTTACAAATTATTCCCTGAAAAAGACGCTACATTATACACCCAAAATGTTACAATGAATACTGGGTTAGATGAAATACTAGAAGCATCTACTTATATATTAAATGATGCTGCTCAAACTAGTAGATATTTAATTAAATTTTCCCAAACGGAAATTAATGGAAGTTATAATACTTATATTTCTAGCTCAGATGTAAATTATCTTAATGGAAATTTATTTTCATCAATAGTAGATAATCCAATAAATTTAAGTAGTAGTGTAGGTGGTGCTAATAAAAATTATCCTATTACTTCATCAACCGGAAAAGGTATAGGAGCATATGCTCAACTTTTTCAATCAGCAGCTACTCTTATTTCAGTTACAATTCCAACTAGTATAAGTCGACAATTTAGAGGAAAAGATTACAAACCAGGTGATAAAATAACAATAGGAGGTTTAGAAAAAACTGATGGAACACTTACAACAGCTTCATTTACTTTAACAGCAGGAAATTTCATACCTAGAACTTGGAATTCTAGCTTAAAAAATTATGCAGCTGTAGTAACAAATTTAAATTCTACATCATATTTAAAAGTATACCCAATATCACAAAGTTGGGATATGGGAACAGGAAGATTTGGTAATTCTCCGGTTACTACAAATGGTTGCAGTTGGGGTGATAAAACAGAAGGTGTAAATTGGACTAATGGAACTTTTGAAAGTTTAACTACAGGATCATATTCCCAAAATCAAGGTACAACTACAGGGGGAGGAACATGGTATACAGGATCAATTTCATTAAAAAATATAGTTCAAACCCAAACATTTACCTATTCAAATCCCATAGATTTAAATGTTGATGTAACTAATACTGTAGATATTTGGATAAGTCAATCTAAAAACATTAGTGGAGGAGATATACCAAATGAAGGGTTTATAATTAAGCAAACATCATCAATTGAACTTACCCCATCCCAATCAGAACTTTCAACATTTAAATTTTATTCAGTAGATACTAATACAATTTACCCACCACAACTAGAAATAAAATTTGATGATTGGTTTTATTATACTTCTTCTAAAATGGAAGAATTATACCAACCAGAAGCATTTATATCTTCTTACAATAATGATGGTGTTTATTATTCTGAAAGTATTCAAAGATTTAGAATAGCAGCTGTACCACAGTATCCTAAAAAAGTATTTCAAACACAGTCAGGTTATTTAACAAATTATTACTTACCTCAATCATCATATTATGCTATTAAAGACTCAGAAACAAATGAGTATGTAATCGAATTTGATTCTACTTATACTCAAATAAGTGCTGACACAACCTCTAGTTATTTTGATATTTATATGGGAGGACTAGAACCAGAAAGATATTATACAGTTTTATTAAAAACTACTATAGATGGTACTACGAAAGTATTTGATGAAGATATAATGTTTAAAGTAATAAATGGATAATGGCAGAAAAAATAACATTAAAAGTACAAAGATTTGATAAAGAAAAATTTAATGAAACTGTTAATAAAGAATTTACTCAATTAATTAATGTTCCGAATCCTTCTTTTTTTGATAGAGATTTAGCTGTATTAGATGATTTTTGGTATCTTTATGATAAATTTTTCTATATTATACCTAAACTTGGAGATATAGAATCTCATCAGTATCTTGCTAAAACTAGTGGAGAATATTCTGATTTTGCAACTATTAGTGATGAAATACAAGCATTATTAGATGAAATTGCTGAATTAAGAGCTGAAAATTTACAATTAATCCAGGATGCCACTAATTTAGATAATTATATTGACCCTAACAACCCAGATAATGTTGTATTTTTTAATGGAAGGGGTAAAAACAATGTAGAAGAAGAAGTATCAAATGATTCAAGAATAAGATAAAATAATATATAAATGGCAATACCAATTTCATCATCCTTAATACAACTAAATGCTGAAGCCTTTATATCAGAAGGTTATGAATTAAGTTTAGATAATATTGTTCCTTCAATAGAATTAACAGGTTCATTTACTCCTTTTGAAAGCAAAACCCAATTTTATATATATGATTATACCCAACAACTTTTATATGAAAATATAAATTATAAAGCAAATGGCTCATTTCTTCCTCCTTCAGAAGGAACTACTATTTTAACTTCTACCTCTAGTTATAATCAATTTTCTTTAACTCCTACAGATGATGTTTATAATCAAGGATATTCTTCAGGAGAATACTATGCAGTTTATAATTTTATAGATTATGAATTAGGATCTGAAGAATTAGAAAAAGAAAAGGATGGAACTTATGAACAATATCCTTATTTCATTTCAGAAATATCAGGTGATAGAACAGAATTAAGAATACAAAATAATTTTCTTACTTCAGACCAAATTAAAACCTATTATTCTCAATTTAGTGATAAACTAAATGCTAGAGAAAATGTAGATGAATTTTATATTTCATTTGGAAATAACAGAAATTTTATAGCAGTAAATAGTCAATTAGTATCTCCATCATCAGGTTCAAATTCACCAACATCTATATTAATAAAATTATATAAACCCTTACCTTCTAATTTTGAAACAGATACTGAAGTTCAAATAATTTCTAAAATAGGAGAAAGTCAAGTTTTTAAAGTAGAATTTAAACCTAATTTAGAATTTGTAGATAATTTACTTTCAATAAAGGGTCCTAACTATAACATAGAAATAAAAGATAAAATAAATAATTCTACTAATTTTAAGAATTTAAATGATTTAATAAATACAGCTAATTCTCAATCTTATTACCAATTTAGTAATTTAAATGATCAAAAAGGTGTTGCTATAAGAAAAAATTGGGCAGATTGGAGTCAATTTGTACATTATTCATCTGCAGAACAAAGATTATTAAATTTTAAATCAAAATTAGCATCTATTGAAAGCTCATCTGCCGAATTAGCATCTTTAGAAACTATTGATTTATCAACAACTAGTTCTATTAGTTATACTTCTAGTTATGAAGCTGTTAAAACTAATATAAATAATATTATAAGTAAATTTGATAGTTATGAATATTTTTTGTATTATATTACAGGTTCAGAATCATGGCCTAAATTTACTTCAACTTACCCTTATACTAATTTTTCAGTTACAAGTTCAGAAGCATTAAATTGGTTTGGAAGTACTAATGAAAATAGCCCTTATTATAATACTGGTAAAAATCAAATTTATTCTGCATCTAGGTATGATGAAGATAACCAAGATTATTTATATTATTTAATTCCTCCTTTTATAACTAATAATAATGATAATGACCAGTATATTAAATTTGTAAATATGGCTGGACAAGCTTTTGATGAAGCCTATCTTTATACTGAAGCAGTTGAACAAATAAGAAATACAAATTCAGGATTAACTGGATCTGTTTTACCCCTAGGATTAGCAGATGAAGTAATAGAATCCTTAGGATTTGATACTTATGGAAATAGTTTTAATTCTATAGGTTTTAATCCAAATAATATAGGTGTATTTCCTGCTACGGGATCTGGCTTAGAATATATAACACGTTATGTTGATATAGCATCAGGATCAGTAATTAATTATTATGATCAACAACAATCAACCTTAGGATATGTTATAGCATTAGCAGATCCTTCTTTTCCTTATCCCCTCGAAAATTCAGCCCAAGAAATTTATAAAAGAATATTTCATAATATGGTTTCTTTAGTAAAAAGAAAAGGAACTGTAACAGGATTAAGACAATTAATTAATATATGGGGTGTTCCTAGTACAATACTGCGTATAAGTGAATTTGGGGGTAAAAATAAAGATGATGAAAATGACTATGATTTATGGATGAATCGTTATAGTACTGCCATAACTACATATGATCGTAAAAATGGGGCATTATTACCTAGTGGATCTGTTAGAGCACCTTGGCAACCACTAACAAGCAATTACTACTCAGATAGTGAATATGCTGTAGCAGATTGTATACAATTTAGATTTAAATCAGATGAACCCATAACACCAACATCTAATTTTTCACAATCTTTATTAGTAAAAGGTGATTTAAATCAAGGTTTTGCTGATTTTGCTGTAGTATTAGGATACTCAGGATCCCAATCAGGATCATTTTCAGGATCAATTCTTCCTACAGACAATCAGTATGGTACTCTTCAATTTGTTTTAGATGGATCGACTGTAGCTGTAACAGATCCAATATCATTACCATTTTTTAATGGAGATTGGTGGTCAGTGCAAATACAAAGAAAAAATCACATAGCACAATCAGGCCAAGATAATGTAGTAAATCATTGGGAATTAAGAACAGCAAACAATATATATGATGGTTACGATGGTAATCAAATAGGATTCCAAGCATCACAATCATTTACTAGAGCTGGAGATTCTACATTTAATGCAGCCTGGAATGATATTCATGGTGTTACTACTTTTAACCCTTCAGGAAATTCATATGTAAAAGGATATAGTACTCTTGTTTTAGGGGGAATGATGCATAACGGAAATACTAATAACCAATATGTAAAATCACAAGGAGCAAGTGGTAGATTTATAGGAGAAGGATTTTCAGGATCATTTCAAGAACTTAGATTTTATAGAAGGGCATTATCTGCATCACAATTTAATAATTATGTAATGAATCCTGAATCTATTCAGGGACATGCAGATTCAATAACCGGAGTAGGTAGTTCATATGATTTACTATCTTTTAGATTACCTTTAGGAAATGAATTAGAATATACTGATGTTAGTGGAAGTGGAAATTATGCGACATTTATTAATGGTCAAGGAAATTTAACTTCTCAAATTACTTTTGGGGGTAATTCTTTCTTTGCTGGTGAAAATGGGTTTGGATCATTACATCCTTCATTAGTTAATAAAGAAGGATCTTTATTTACTTCATCCTTTATTTTAACAACTAATGTAACATCCTCACAATATAGTTTAGTTTATCAAGGAACTGATGGTTCTTATAATTCAACAATTTCATCATCCTATCTAGCCCCCAATACAGAAATAAATTATATGGACCAGCCTGCAGCTGGTATTAGAAATAGAATTAAAAATAAAATACAAGTAATTGATGGTAATGAATATGGTACTACATTATCACCTTTTAGAAGTATACAACAAGAATTTGAACAAAGTTCAAGCTACACAGAAGATTTAAATTCATTAGAAGTAGGATTTTCATTTCAAAACGAAATAAATGATGATATTATTGCTACTTTTGGACATGGAGTAGTTTCTGATGCTATAGCTGACCCTAGATTTATATCTGGGAGCTCAGATAGATATCCTGAATTAACTCGTATAGCTGAAGATTATTTTAAAAAATATCAAGGTACCGCTGTTACCGATCCTACCTATAATGGTGGAGCACCTACTATAATTGAAAAAGAATATGATTATAATAGATTAATTAAATTTTATGAAACTTCATTATTTAAAGCAATTAAAAATTATGTGCCTGCTCGTACAAGTTTAAGTACGGGAATTATTGTAAAACAGCATCTATTAGAGCGAAATAAAACACAGGCAATAACTGGTATTAATACTAATACTATTGTAGCTAAGACGCCTGAAACCGGCTCTGATGTTTATGGGTATACTGATCAAACAGGATTTAACAGTGTAATATCACAAAGAAATTTATTAATTACTTCAAGCATTCCAATAGGTTCTTTAACAGGAAGTGCTGGTGGAAGTGTTAATAAGTATAATAATTTAAAAGTTAATACATTAAATTTCAACCCAAATCAACCTACTTTTAGATGTATTGAATTAGATAATATTGATATAGGAAATGGATTTGTAAATTTATTTGGATCCACCCCAACAATCTACACAGGTTTATTAGATAATATGGTATTTTCAAATGAAAATGGTGGATTTCTTGAAACCCTAGTTGCTTATGAAGGTCAATTAATTTATGATTTTTCAATTGCCAGTGGTACAGGTAATAATAATATAAATATAGAAATAAGATCTAATAGAAGAGGAGTTATTTCAACTTTTTCAGCTGCAGTTAGTGCTGGTTTAAATGTAGATAGAGGTTTTTCTCCTTTCTTTAATATATATCCTAATGAAGAAATTAAAATATTTGCAAAGGATGATTTAAATGATTTAGTATTAAATTCATTTCAAATAGAAATAGGTGTAATGTTATTAGCATCCCCTTTAACAACACCTGGGGGCCAATCAGTTATAGCCACATCAGCTTCTCAACAATTTTATTATACATTAGATAATTTTACAGGAGATACAATTGTAAAAGATACTCAAGAAGAATTTTATGATGGTGAGTTTAGTGGTAGTAATTTTGAGGTTATTCCATCTCAATATAACCCTTACAGAATTTATGTTGATGGGAATAATATAACACGAGATCAATTAAATATTGGACAACCTGTTAGTCAACCCACATATAATTTTAGTACTGGAACTTTTTCCACATCTCGATTTAATCCTTCACCAACAGCAACTACTTTAACAAGTGTTCCTATAAGAGCAACAGCAAGTTTAGTAGGAGCTAATAATGGTGCTTCTCAAGCTCAGGTTAATATATCAGGATCTTGGAATAACAGTACCTTCATCCCTCTTAGTAGAGATGCTTTTCTATTTAGAGCAATGGGTGGTGGATCAACAATAAATAAAAGATTAAATTTTATAAGTAGTAATGGTCATGAAAGAGATTATGTAAGTATTGGGTTTGGTTCTGGATTATATACTACAGGAAATGCTAATGGAAAACTTTTACTTCAAAAAGATATTAATGGTACAGCTATAGATTTAACAAGCAAAGCAACAGTTAGTGGGGGTAGTGGAATATCAGATGGTGTTTATTCTGGTATTATCTTTACAAGAGTTGGAGATACTGGAACTGCATTAGCTTTTACAGCAGAAGTAACTGTAGCATCACAAATAATCTTTCCAATGGAGATTACTAATAATGATACTTCTGGTGTAAATAATTCAAAGTGGGTTGAAGTTGGAGATTCATTTACTGGAACTGTAGATGGGCAAACCGTTACAGTAGATATAACATCTGCTGGATTAACAAACGGATTATTAGCAGTACAATTTATGAATAGTGGTACAAGTTTAAATGCAGCAGCTAATTTTGCTACTGCTTTAGAAGATACTACTAATGGCCATGGAGATTATGTAACTACTACAGTATTAACAGATGTAGGTATAAATGGAATTTTAGATGCTGTTGCTATTAATGAAAAATATATAGGAAACCAATCAGCTTATACAGGATCAAATGACTTTGCTAATAATGCTTCTGGGGTTTGTGTAAATAGGGAGACTAATATCTTTGCTGATGATTATCATTTTCCATCATCATCAGATTATAATGCTGGTCCTGGAGATCGAGGAGAAGTTGAAGGAGCTAGTAGTACTATTTATATTCAAGATACTATAACAGGTCTTGAACCTCAAATGAAATATTATGTAAGTTTTGATGTAAGTGATTATAGTACTGATGGTTTAGTTTCTCCATTTGCAACAACTAGTAATTTTGATGTTGGTTTATCTTCTTTAGAAACCCCAGGTGGAAATTCAAATGGTATTGGGCCGAATATTAGAACAACAACTAATGGTCCTATATCTGGAAGTTGGACGCAAGCTAATGGAACAACTAAAGCAATGTTTTTCTCAGCATTTGGAGTTTATGCTACAGTAAGTAATTTTAGAGTATATACTTTATCTTCAGATGAATTAGGTCCTAAACATTTTTATTCAAGAGATAGTTTTACAATTGTTCCTTCACAAAGCTTTTTATTTCAAAATTCACCTTACAATCCTATAATTAATAATGTAAGTGGTAGTAGACCTAATGAAAGATTTTTAGATATGGATTTTGATCCTGTAGAACCAGGTTATGATCTTAGGGAAGGAATACCCAATGATTACTCATTAACAGTATCAGCATCTCAGTTAGGGTGGGAAAGTACAGCTACAAATAATAATTTATTAGAATTTGCTGAAGTACCAGAAAGTAATTACACAATACTATCATCAGCTAATCCTAGATATAATGGATGTTTATTAGAAAGTGCAGATTATAATTTTTATACAGGAATACCTTCAGAAAGCCTTCAATTAGGAAGATCCATTCAACAAGGTATTACTGGATTAGCTAATCCTCCATTTTTATTAACACAAAATAAAGTTAGATATGCTAATGGTGAAACAGGTAGTTGGACAGGTGATACTTCATATGGTAAAACTGCTGTAATTAATAGAAATCCTATTAACATTGCCCATTTTAAATCTTCACTAGAAAGTAAAGAAAAATTTGGAACCACTACTTTTAATATTGACCAATTAATTCAAATACCATTTGAAGAAATACTAAGTGAACAATCACCTATTATTACTTCTTCTTTAATAAATGGTAGTAATGAAAATTTAATTCCAATGTCATCTACTTTTATGCCTGGTAGAAAAGCAGCTATTGTTTATAATAATACAACAAAAACTTTTAATAACATAGGAGGAACTGTACTTAATTATACACAATTAGGAATAGGTTCAAAAATAATTGATGCTGGGGGAATTAATTTACAAGCACTTCAAAGTAATCAATTATTAGTAAATCAAACTACTACTACTCAATATATAAATTTACCCCAATGGTATAGTTATGCACAATCCCAAAATTTTGATGATACAAGAAATCCAAATATTGAAACAACTCCTTTAAGCCAATCATTATTACTATCAGGATCTTATTTTGGGGTAGGTAGAGATTTAACTCCTTTTTCTACCTATAAAGCTTATTTTACCCCATTTAAAGATAGTCTAGATTTACTTGATACAACTTATACTAATCCTGCTAATACAACATTTTATACTTCTGCACCTCAAGTAGTTATGGCATTTACAGCTAGTAGAAAAAATGCTGATAATCAGGATGTAGGTATTTTAAATTTAAGAGGACCAAACCCAGGTCCACTTCCTGGAATGTTTTATATTAATCAAACTGCTTATAATTCAGTTCAATGTGTAAAGGGTCAATCACTTAATTTATTTAATTCATGGAATAATTTAATAAAATTGGGAGATTTATTAAAAGATCAAAGTATATCATTAACTAATGGAACTGCTTCTTATGATTCTGGAACATTTATTCAAGGTACTACACCACCTATTGCAGGATCTGGACAAGTTGTAACTCCAAATGTTTCAGTACCTATGTTTGCTCATAGTAGTGAAGTAATATCATATGGTGTTACTAGACAACAACTAAGTGGTAGTTTACCTATTTTAGAAGAAAAAGACATTAATGATGTAGCTAATTATTATAAATTTGATTTTTCATCATCAAATTTACCTGAATATAGAGAAGATCCAGATAGTATTATATTAGTTGAACCTGGGGATGAAATTAGAGTATCATATAGTTATTATATAGATCCCTTAAATACCTCTACAATTGCTAAAACATCTCAAGATTTTACTGTTGTAGGTTATGATCAGGCACCCCCTTCATTATTTACAACTAATTTTTCTATTAATGGTGCATCACCTTACACTGGTCAAGAATATAGATTTGAAATAGCTTGTGTTAGTCTAAAACAGTCTGTGTATCTTAATTATGGAACACAAGCTACTATAGTAGGAAATTTACCTAATAGTGGATATTATTCATTTTTTAAATTAAGAGATGCATATAAAACAGCAATGAATAATGGAGATTCTTTTGGTTTAATTGCTGAAGGTTCATTAGGTATAGATATGGCAAGTGGGTCTATTAGTGGGGTTAGTACTCGTAATCAAGTAGATGGAACAGGAATAATAGGTATTACTTGTTCCTTATATGATGCTGATATGAATAATGCAGGATCAAGTCAAAGTTGGTTATTCTTTACTAATTATATAGCTCAACAAGAAGGCTTTACTCAAAAAGTAGATGTAGGTTCATTAGTTAACACATCATTCTTATCAGCATCTTTATCACCAGTAATAGAATTTGATCAATTGAACCCAAGTTCAACACAAGCACAAGTGTTAGATCCTGGGTACTTATTTGATAGAATAAAAGTAACTCCAAATCCAAATGAACTTGCAAAACAAATCCCAGCTGGGAAAATATATGCTTTAACATTAAGAAAAAGACAAGAAGCAGATAATAGAGTAATATTATCAGTAAATCAACCTTCAGGATCCCAAGGTAATGAAACAATATCGGGTGATGGTTATCTAATTCCTGATGATTTAACTGATGTACAACAAAGGAATGTACAAAAAATAATTAATAAATTACAATCAGAAAATGTATTTCAACAAAATACACCTAATGATGTTAGATAATATTTAATTTAAATTATAATTTGGAATAAAAACAAAAAATACATATATTTATAATAAAATACTAATAAAAAATGGGATATTTAAATAATCAAGTAGTAACAGTAGATGCTATTTTAACTAAAAAAGGAAGAGAATTATTAGCTCAAGGTGGTAATGCTTTTAATATAACACAATTTTCATTATCAGATGATGAAGTAGATTATTCATTATATAACCCCAATCATCCATCAGGATCAGCTTACTATGGAGAAGCTATTGAAAATATGCCTGTTTTAGAAGCTTTTCCTAATGAGTTACAAACAATGAAGTATAAATTAGTTACATTACCTAGATCTACTGCAGTAATGCCAACAATAGCTTTAGATACAGGAGTAATTCAGTTAGTAACAGGACAATCTACTGTAATAGCTCCCCAAACTCAAACATTTGAAGGAACAAATGCTGAAAATTCTGGATATACTGCTACTATGTCAAATATTACTTATGCTAACATAACAGGAGCAGGTGCTTCAGCTAATAATACTTTAAATGCACAACAAACTTTAGGAACAAATGTATCCAAAACTGTTACAGGTAATACATTTACATTAGCAGCTACATCTATTAATATATTTGGATCATTATCAGTATTATATGCTACCCTAACTTTAGTAGGTAGAAATACAGGAGCAAGATTACAAGTTCCAGTAGAATTAAGAAAATCAGCAGGAATGCAATAAAACTAAAAACAAAAAAATATGGCTAACGGAGCTTTTACAAATTTTAATTCAGGTGATATAATTAATAGTATAGATTCTATAACAGGAACTGTATGGAGTGGTAATCAACCTAGATTAACAGAAGTTTATACATCATCAATTCAAAACTCTTCAAATTCAGGACAATATTATCTTCATGTATATCAAACAGCTTCTACTGAAACAACAGCTGCAGTTCAATTTGATATAGCTTATGCTGATGAACTTGGTAGTGGTAGTTTAGCTTATAATGTGTTAGTTCCTGGTAAATCACCATCATCTACAATATATGGACAATATCAAAATATCGTTTTAGGTGATGATACTGATCCTTTTATATTTGGTGATTACACAGGATCATATTTTTATGCTTTATCTGTTGAAAGAGCTCGATATAAAGAGTCATTAGCATTAGGTACAATGGCCTTATCTTTAAAAGGAACACAAACTCTTACTTTAACTGATAATAGTAAAATTTCAACAGGAAATGTATTTGGAAATGCTGGAAGAGTTTACCAAGTAGTATCAGGATCTGAAGGAACAGTTTATACGGGAACAAATGCTAATGGATGGACAGCAACAAAAGGATCATATGGTTTATTTTTACCAGATGTAGGTTTAATTTTATTAAATGCAGAGGCTTTAGATTTATCCTTAGGTAATGGTGGTATAGGATTAGGTACTGCGAGAAACCCAAATGCTAATGATGCCAATATGACTACGTTATATACTGCTATTTCATCAAGTATAGTTAGTGGAATAAGTGGTAAAACATTTAGATTAAATTCTCAAGAAACATTAGCATCTGATTTCTATTTTGTAAGAGCTCGAAATTCAGAATTTAATTATTCTTCAAATCCATCATTTGTTTCAGGATCAACGGGACAATTATTATGGCCTTCAATGCAAAATAATCCACAAACATTTATTACAACAGTTGGTTTATACAATGATTCAAATGAATTATGTGCTGTAGCAAAATTAAGTAGACCATTAGTTAAAGATTTTACAAAAGAATTACTTGTTAGAGTTAAATTAGATTACTAAAATGTATGTCGGCTTACAAACAATTTACTACAAAGGACATTGTAATAACTCCTTTTTCTGCTAATAAAGGGTTTAGTTTTACTGGAAATGCCATGACGGCATCTAATGTAGGAATTGAAGTTTATTTTGGCACTCAACCTCCATCTAATAAATTAATATTTGAAACTTCCCAACAATCTATATGGAATGCCGCTTGGGGATCTACAGTTTCAGGATCCCAAAATGCTACAGGATTTGTAAATAAATTAAATACAAATTCTGTTTATTCAAGTGCAATGCAACTTTATTACTCTAATTATTTTGGGAGTCAATCTGGCAGTTTAGTTGCTACTTCAAGTTTATTATATGGTTTAGAAGGTTCTCAAAATAATACATTTGCTGAAAATAATAACATTAATATAGGTCTTAGTGGATCAAATAATATACCTATTGGAGCAGTAAAAAGTCCTCAATATGATAATTATCTATCAAGTACTATTACTCAAACTAGAACAGCATTATTAGGAGAAGATATTCTTGTATCTGGTAAGTTTAATAATAATTTTATATCATTAATCTCAATACCTTCAAAATTATGGGGCAATAATATTGAACCTCAAAGTATAAATATAGAATATTCTCCTGGTGTTCTTACATACACAGTCCATGATGATGGAAATGGAAATTTACTTACTTCAGAACCTACAACTCCAATTATTAATCAATATTGTGGTAATGTAATTTATGAACATGGGAATATAATTATTACTCCTATAAGTTCATCTAATGAATATGCATCATCTGTAGTGGATCTTGCTGTTATAGGATCAGCTGTTTTAGGTGGACAAGATGGTTATGCTGGAACTAATCAATTACAATATCTTACTGTAGGATTTTCATCATCAGTTACCCTATATGAACATCAATATAAATGTGTTATAAGAGAAAATGAATTTGGTTATTCATTAAATCCATCATTACTAACAGGTAGTAATTCAAATGCTCTTCCAGGAACTAATACTAATTATAAAGATTTTGCAACAGGATCTTATTTTAGTCCCTATATTACAACAGTAGGACTATATGATAATGATCAAAATTTACTAGCTATTGGAAAACTATCAGTACCTACAAAAGTACCGATGAATGCTGACTTAGAAATTCAAGTAGCATTTGATACAAATTAATCATATTAATAATCTTAAATGATAAACATGCCAACAACCGCTACCTGGATGTACCAGGGAAGGGTTATAACATCAATAGAAGATATGCCTAAAGAAACCTATGGGTTTATTTATGAAGTTAGGTACAAACCTACTGACATAAGATATATAGGTAAAAAAGTTCTTTACTTTGAAAGAAATAAAAAATTAGGTAAAAAAGCATTACAAGCTTTAAAAGAAGAAAGATCTGCACAAGGTCTTAAAGGTCGTACTCCTCTAAAACAAAAAGTAATAACTGAATCTGATTGGAAATATTATTTTGGATCTCAAAAAGAAATATTAGAATTATCAAAAACTGATAATGATGGGAAAAATTGGGAGAAGCGTATATTAGAATTTGTACCTAATAAAAAATTACTTACTTATTATGAAACTAAACATTTATTTTTAAATGAAGTATTAGAAAATAAATATAGTGCCCACATTAATGATAATATTTTAGGTAAATTTTTTTCACGTGACTTTGGAGACATAAAATAATAGTCGTATATTCCCCATATGATAAATGAACTACTTGTAAGCTTAGTAAGTAGAGTATTAGGCGAAGGAAAAATGACTGCTCGGGGTAATAGAGCATTCCATTGTCCTCTATGTAACCATTCTAAACCTAAATTAGAAATTAATTTTACAGATAATAAAAAAGGTTATCATCCTTGGCATTGTTGGGTTTGTAACGAAAAAGGAAAATATTTAAATACTTTATTTAAAAAAGTAAAAGCATTACCTGAACATTTTTCAGAATTAAAATCATTAGTAAAAACAGGTTATCAAGTTAGGGATACTGAGATAATTAAATATGACTTAAAATTACCCGATGAATTTACTTCTATAACTAATAATAATAAAAATATAATAGGAAGACAGGCATGGGCTTATTTAAAAAATAGAGGTATAACTATTGAAGACATTGAAAAATATAATATGGGGTATTGTGAGTATGGAAGATATTCTAAAATGGTTATTATACCATCATATGATAAAAATGGACAATTAAATTATTATACAGGAAGATCATTTGAAAAAGATCCTTATATAAAGTATAAAAACCCAGAAGCATCAAGAAATATAATACCAAACGAACATTTAATCAATTGGTCTTTACCTTTAGTTATATGTGAGGGTATGTTTGATGCTATAGCTATTAAACGTAATGCTATACCTTTATTAGGTAAAAACATACAATCTGAATTAATGAAAAAAATAGTAACATCTACTATTGAAAAAATATATATAGCATTAGATACAGATGCTATGAAGCAAGCAATTAAATTTGCTGAAGAATTTATAAATGAAGGAAAAGAAGTTTACTTAATAGATCTTAAAGAAAAAGATCCTAGTGAAATGGGGTTTTATGATTTTACAAAATTAATCCAAAATACATTCCCCTTAACCCCCTACCAATTAATGGAAAGGAAATTACAATCAATATGAAAAAGAGAAATATAAAAAAATCTTATAATAGGATTTTAGAAATTAGTGAGGATTCAAAACAAATTACCTTACCAGATGCTAGATATTATAGAAGAAATGGAAAATATTATCCTTCAATAACGTATGTTTTAAGTTATTATCCTAAAGGAAGACACTTTCAGGATTGGCTTAAAAAAGTAGGATACTCAGCTGATTGGATTGTTAAAAAAGCAGGTGAAGAGGGAACCCAAGTACATGAAATGATTGAAGATTATTTAAATGGAAAAGAATTACAATTTTTATCAAATGGTGTTCCAATGTATAATCCTGATGTTTGGCAAATGTTTTTATGTTTTGTAGACTTTTGGGAAACATATAATCCTACATTAGTGGAAGCAGAAGTCCATTTATTTTCAGATGAAATTAAAGTAGCAGGTACTTGTGATTTAGTGTGTGAAATAGAAATTGATGGTAAAACTGAAATGTGGATTATAGATTTTAAAACATCAAACCATCTTCAAACTACTTATGATTTACAAGGAGCTATTTATGGTAAATGTTATGAAGAATGTTATGGTAAAACAGTAGATAGAGTAGGTATATTATGGCTTAAATCTAAATCTAGAGGAGAAGATAAAAGTGGTAAAAGAATTAAAGGTAAAGGTTGGGAAATGTATGAATCTAAACGTACACAAGAAGAAAATATAGATATTTTTAATACTGTTAAAAAATTATTTGATTTAGAAAATCCTAAACATTCACCTAAATTCACAGAATTTAAAACTACAGCTAAGAGGAACTTATAATATTTATAATAAAAATATATGATAAGTTTAATTAAAATTTTAAATGAAGCTGTTGGTAAACCTAAAGCTATTATACTAGCAGGTGCACCTGGGGCAGGTAAAGGATTTATTTTAAGAGGATTAGATCTTTCGGGATTAACCACATATAATTTAGATTTAGATTTTGTTCCTTTATTAAAGAAAGCAGGTGTAAGTTTAGATTTAAAAAATGCTACACCTGAAGAAAGAAGCCAATCAGCTAAATTAATGAGACAAGCAACATCTAAATTAAAAGATGAAGATTTACCTAAGGCAATAGCTAATAGAGAATCATTTATATTAGATGGAACAGCAGCATCAAGTAAAGCTACACTTAAATTAAAAGATGAATTAGAAAATGCAGGATATGATGTATTTATGCTTTACGTTTATACAGATTTAGAACGCTCATTAAAACAAAATCAAGATAGATTTGATAAATCTGGAGGTGAAGATAGAAGTTTAGCTCCTGCTATTGTAATGAGTACATGGAATGATGTTACTAAAAATTATAATGAATATAAAAATGCTTTTGGTAATAATTTTGTATCTGTTTCAAATTTATTAAAAGATGAAAAACTAAAGGATTTAGAATCAATAGTAAAAAAATATTTAGATCCTTTTAAACCACAAGGAACAAAACCAAAAGATGCTAAAGCACAAGCTAGATCAGATAAAAGAAAAGCTGAAATAAATGCACAAATTAAATCATTATTAGCTGATGATGGGGTAAAAAACATAATAGATAATTCAGTATCAGCTGAAGAAGCACAATCAAAAATAAAACAATTTTTAGGTAAATGAACCATTTAACAAGATCTTTATTAGAAGGATTATTAGAAGAAGATAAAAAAGTAGTTGCTCTTTATGGCGGGGGTTTTAAACCACCAATTGGAGGACATTTTGAAGTAGTAGATGAAGCTTTAAAACAATATCCTGAAATTGATGAATTAATTATATTAGTAGGAGGTGGAGAAAGAAATGGTATTTCACAAGCTGAAGCTATTTTGATATGGGAAATTTATCAAGATTATTTACCACCAAAAGTTAAAATTCAACCATCAAAAATGCCTATTGGTGATATTTACAGTTTTGCTAAAAATAATCCCCAAGATATTATTTATTGGATAATTGGTAGAAGAGAGGGTGCCGAAGATGATGATAAAGATATAATTGATAGAGCAAAGGCATTAAAAAAGAATCCTGAAAAGTATAATAATTTAGATTTAAAAATTATTACTACTCAAGATGAAGGTATGAGAGGTAGAAATTCTAGGGAAGCAGCTAAAAAAGGTAAATTATATTTTACTCCATTTTTACCCCAAAAGTTATCAAAAGAAGATAAAAGTAAAGTATTTGATATAGTTTCTCCTGTATTAAAAGAAAACGCTACATATTCCCAGAATATAGATTATAAACAAATGATTCAGGATCTAACTGATTATATGATAAAAAAGGGTAGAAATATAGAACCTTTACCTAAAGTAGAATTTATAGAGGGTGATTCAGAAAATGCAAAAGATTTTTTTGGTAAAACAGCTTATTATGATCCTAATACTCAAACTATAGTTTTATATACAGAAGGCAGACATCCTAAGGATATAGTTAGATCATTTTCTCATGAAATGGTTCATCATACTCAATTTTTAGAAGATAGATTAGGTGATGTTCAAACAACTGATACTACTGAAGATGATAATTTAGATAAGATTGAACAGGAAGCTAATTTAGTAGGTACAATGACATTTAGAAATTGGACTGATAGTATAAAAGAAAAGAAAAATAAAGACCCCTTTGGTTTAAATGCTTATGCTCTCGAGTTAGCTAGAGGATTAGAAGAAGATTTAGAAAAAAAAGAGTATACTATATATTCAGATATGGATGGAGTATTAGTAGACTTTAATGAAAGATTTAAAAGATTTTCAAAAGGAATACCACCAACAGAATATGAACAAAAATTTGGTAAAGATAAATTTTGGGAATTAGTTGATGGTATAGGAGTTAGATTTTGGGTAGGTATGGATTGGATGTCTGATGGTAAACAATTATGGAATTATATTAAAGAATATAATCCTACACTATTATCATCACCATCAAGATCTAATTATTCTAGAATAGGTAAAAGAATTTGGAGAAAAAGAAATTTACCTTCAACTAAATTAGTATTAGCTAGAGCTGCCAATAAACAAAACTACGCAGATCCTAATAGTATATTAATTGATGATAGAGAATCAAATATAGATCAATGGATAAAAGCTGGTGGGATTGGCATATTACATACTGACACAGCTTCAACAATAAATAAATTAAAAGAATTAGGTTTATGAGTCAGGATAATGTTTTAAGAAAAGAATTTTCTAAAAAAGATGTTCAACGTGCTAGAAATTTAGTACAAGGAAAAAGTGGAGATAGAACTACTGAAGGAATAGGTTATTCAAAAAAAGACGTATTTTATAAAGAGGGAGATATTTGGGAAGAAAATGGTCGTAAATGGACTATTAAAGATGGCATTAAACAAAATATTACAAAATATGATGATATAAAAAAAGCTATAAAAACTCCTTTATTTTGCCCCAATTGTAAAAAACAAATGAAACATAAATTTGACTCTAGCTATTATAAAATTCATAAAAAATGTTATGATTGTTTTTTATATTTTGTTCAAGATCTTAAAAAAATAGGAGCATGGGAAATATATGAAAAAAATATTCACAATTCAGATTTAGATGTTTTCATTCAAGATTTTAAAGATTTTGTTACAGAACAATTAAAAGTATCTAATGAATCTTATATAACAGAGCAAGGGGATGTTGAAAAGTGGGTTGGTGGTTATGATAAAGAAAGAGTATTAGAAAGTTTAGAAAAAACAGTAGAATACTTAGAAAACTTAAAAAAATAAAACTCGCACATTTTATATAGTCTTTATATATTTATAATAAAATTAATATTAGAATAACATGGCTAAGGACTTCTCATTAACTAAATATTTTAGAGAACAATACATTAACGAATTTAAAAGTAATTCTCAAAAAGAAACTGATGCTATGCGTAGTTCTACTTTTACAGCATATGATGAAGATGGTGAGCAACCTTATTTAAAAGAATTTAAACAACCAAAATCATTTGACCCAGACACTCTTAACTTAGTTAGAGAAATGTTATATGCTGCTGATGTATATCATGATGAACTTGTTGATGATGCAGATACTGATGATGTTTCTTCATTTTTAGATAGAAGATCAGGTGGAACATATTTTAAGTTTCCACATTATAATGGTCCTCAAGGTAGAGGAGCAATGTTTGGTAAAGAAACAACAGATCAAATAGAAAGATCAAAAGCAGAAGCAAAAGCAGCAGCACTTAAAACATACACCCAATTTAAAGAATACATAGAAGATTACGAAATATCAGATGTATCTCCAGCAGGTGTTTATGGTAATGTTTACTTGTGGGTAATGTTTAATGATTTAGCAAAAGACTATACAGCACCAAAAGGAGGAACTCAATCATCTCAATTTGAAAACATTAATGATCCTGTTTTAGTAAAGATGAGAGCAGCTAAATCATCTGCAAAAAAAGCTGATAAGGAAATAGATAATATTAAGAGAATGAACCCAAAAGCAAATAAAAAATCTCTTGATATGATTAAGCAAATAGGTTTTTTAAATAAAGAAAGAGAACAGTTAATGCGAGATATGGAGCAAGAAGCTGAACCAGAAGGTGGACCTATTGCTGATATATATGGTGCTAAATTAAACCGTATTGATAATAAAATTGCTAAATTAACAGGTAGAAAAGAAATGACTTATGATCAGGCAATAGCAATGGATGAAGGTTCTTGCGGTTATACACCAGATGGAAAACCAAGATCTAAACCATCAGGCCCAAATTTGATGGAACTAAAAGAAAAAATATTTAACTCATTAAAAAAATAATAATAATAATAGATTTTTACATATTTATAACAAAATAAACACTAAAATGGCAAACGAATTTAATTACAGAAATTACTTAAAAAACAACCCACTTTTGACTGAAGCGAAAAAAGATGAGGAAGTTAAAGAAGAGTATAAAAAAGACATGGACGAAGGATACAAAAAGGACATGGAAGAAGAAATGAAAACAGATAAAAAATCATCTAAGATGAAATTATCTGAATTTAAAGCTCAAATTAAAGAAAGAATTTTAGCTGAAATGTCTGATGACTTAGATGAAGCTGATGCAGTTTCTTTTAGAAGACAAAATTCTCCTTCATACACTATGGATGCTGATGGTGGTCCTGTTAACCCACAACCTCATAAAGCAGGTAAATCTACTGTTGAAGAAATGGAAGATATGGATGAAGAAATGAAAGACATAGATGAAGCTGAAGAAGTAGATGTTGAAGATAATGAAGATATTAATATTGATGTTGAAAAAGATATTGATATTGATGATGTATCTGATAAATCAGAAATTGAAGTAGACTCAGAATTAGCAGGAGAATCTTCTGATGTAACAGCTATACTTGGTCTTTTAACTAAAGCTCAAGAAAAAGCTGAAGGTATGGGAGACGAAAAACTACTTGATCAAATAGGTAATACAATTACATATTACACTAGAGCACACGTAGTAAAATCAAATTAATTTATAAAAATAAAAGTAATGACACAAGAAATTTTTGATAAAATTGAAGTGCTTTATGAAACATTCAAAGCAGAACATGCTGGAACTTCTAAAGCAGCTCATGGCCGTGCAAGAAAAGCACTAGGTAACATAAAAAAACTTATTTCAGAATATAGAAAAGCATCTGTAGCTGAAGATAAAAAATAATTTTAATGCTCAACGAAAAAAAGCTTACTAAAGCAGAACTCGATAAAAGAGAAGATATCATAATGAAGATGAAGAAGAACAAACGTGCTCTTGTCGACAAATATGGTAAAGATGCTGAAGCTGTAATGTATGGGCGTGCAACTAATATGGCTAAAAAACAAGCAGAATCTATGAAAAATGATAGACTAAGTGAGTTAATTAAAGACGCACTCACAAATCCTGAAAAAGCAGATTTAAATAAAGATGGCAAATTATCTGACTACGAAAAAACCAGAGGAAAAGCTATTGAAAAAGCAATGGTGAAAGAAACTTTGGATGATGAAGTTTTTGCAATGGCTGAAAAAATGGTAGAAATGATGGGTGCTGAAGCTGTTGTTGATGCAATAGTTAGAGCAATGTCTACTGATGATGCTAAATTATATTTAGGTGCTATAATGAGAGATTATGATATCAATGAAGTAGGTGGATATGATAGAAAAGGTAATAAAATGGTGGATACATCAGATGATGTTAAAAGAAGAAAAGTAGGTATCGGAAGTGTATCTTTAAAAGACATCAAAGAAACTATTAATCAAATGAAATCCATAAATGAAAAAGCATATCCATTTGATAAATGCCTTGATGATAATGAAGGTAAATATGGTAAAAAAGGAGCTGCTAGAGTATGTGGTTCAATTAGAGCCGCATTTGGTGAAGGAATTGAAGAAGGTTTACCTAAAGGCTATTTCAAGAAAGAATTTGGAGTAGGTAAAAAAAAAAGTCTTAAAGAAGCAAGCGGTCCCGCAACAATAGAAGACACTGAAAAAGCTGCAAGAAAAGTCGTAGCAGCAATCAAGCTAGAACAACCTAAAGATAATATAAAAGTATCAAGAGGATTAGAAGAAGGTTCCTTTGATATAGATGTAAATGATCGTGCTTATGAAGGAGGATCATATACAGTAGATAGTGATGGAGACATAACATTAGTATCAATTAGAAAGCCAGGATTTGTTGGTAATTTAAATGACGCCCCAAGTACTATACAAGCAACTATGAATGATGTTTTAAATAACTCCCCATCTAAGTCAAGACCAGTATATAATCCAGAAAATAATGAATAAAGCTGATTTTAAAGAAAGAATTAGATTACTTGTAAAACAAGTATACTCAAATACAAAAGAAGCTGAAGCAGCTGCTGTTGAGTATGATGAATTAACTAAATTTCCTGAATTAAAAGCAGTTATTGTAGATTTATTAACTCATGAGTTTGATTCATTTTTAGCATCAATTGATTGGGTTGCACCTCGTCCTACTACATTTAGAATTAATTTAAGAAATGATGAAAATTTTTATCTTATTTGGATGCAAAGAAGTTGGATTGCACAAGTAGAAGGTAAAAAATATTATTTACTTAATTTACCAGAAGAAGAAAATTGTGTTCAACATATAGCTAGAGTTTTAAGATATGGAGCACCTGGTGATGGAGCTGAAGCTAGTGAAGAAGGAGAAGAAGATATTAACGTAGATGTTGAAGACAATGTAGATGTAGATGTTGACGACACAACAGATGTAGAAGTATAATGGATATAATTACTAAATATTTAAATAACATAGCATATAAATTTCCTAAAGGATATCCTGATGTTAATGATTCTAAAGATATGGAATTATTAAATGAGATGGTAAAAGATTTTATTAAAGAAGATGAAGCAGATGGTGTAGTTTCTAAGGAAGAAATTATTAAAGTTCTTCAAGATGAAGATTTCACCCCTGAACAATTAGCTCGTATATTATCATCAGTATCTGGGATTAAATTTAAGAAAGGAATTATTGATTATATAACATCAAAAGGTAAGGGTCCTGCTAAGGTAGCTGATAACATTTATAATAAAATGGTAGCTACAGGAGATGTACCTAAATATGCTGAATATCTTGATAATATGAAAGATTATTCTTATTTGGGGGATGGTGGTAATTTAAAAGAAAAATTTAATTTTCTATCCGATGAATTAGTAGAATTTATTCTAAAATTAGAACCTTCAATTGGTAGAGTTTCTACAGGTAAAGGAGAAATACTATTATCAATAATGCTTAAAGATGTTCAAGATGCAGTATCAGGAGGTGATATTGAAGCAGGTGGTAAAGAAATTGAAGTTAAAAATAAAGGAGCAGTTCCAATGGGACAAAAGGCTCAATTTGGTACAAACACAATGGAAACTGTTTATACTGATATTGAAAAAGGAATTAACCCAAAATTAGCAAATGACATTTCATTAAAAGGGGTAGTAAGAAAAAGACCAATAAACAGAATTGGCATTATTTTTGACCAAATTAAAGAAGAACAACCAGAAGCTATAAATGATTATTTAGTGGTATTGGGTAATGCTTTAAAGAAAAATTATCCTGGTTTAGATTTTTCTAAATTAGATATGAAATCTTATGTAAGTGGAGATGATTTTAATTGGCTTCAACTTGAACAAGATTTTTCAAAAGAAATAGTTAAACTTTATATTAAATCCGAAGGATTTCAAGAAGTATTTTTCTTAAATGATATATCAGGTAATTATAAAAAAGTATCTACTAATAAACTAATAGATGAATTAGGTAAAGGAGTTAAAATATATATTAAAGACGGTCTTCCAAGATGGTCTTATGATTTTTAAAATAAAATAATATGTGTAAATGTGGATGTAATAGCTGTGAAACTAAAAGTACTGCGTTAGTACTTAAGGAAAGTAAATTTGTACATACTCCTATATCGGATGGGTTAAAATATCATATAGACAATAAAATACCGTTAAGCGAAAATATTTACCGCATTGGGTCTAAAGAATATATGAAATTATACAGTGAAGCTAGATCATTATATTCTCGTAATAAATTAGATGTAAATGAAGCAGACAAATATTTCTTAACAGAAACTCATGTTGGTGATTTTGGTATGTTTGAGGGTAAAAGAGTACCATTAGATATTCCTATGATAAGTGAACAAATGGATCTAGAAGATGAAATAGCAAATGAAGAATTTGGTATGGATTATGATCAATTGGGTCCAAATGAAAAAGAATGGGTTCGTGATGAGATGGATAATATGTCTATGAATGAAAATGAAGAATATTATGTAACTGTTAATCGTGGTCATGGGGATGGTAAAAGATTAGTAACTTCAGCTGAATCTGATTATGAAGAACCAAGAATATTTTCAAAAGAAGAAGCTAAAGAATATATTAAACGAGTTAAAAGTGGAGGAGCTACACCTGGAAGAATAGCCTCATATTGGGTGTCTGATAGAGACATGAATAGAATAGATGAAAACATTGACACAGGTGATTTTTTAAATAAAAATAAAGATCAAATTGAATTAGATTTTGGCCCCAGAACATTCAGAATGTTACAAATACAGTTAATGAAAGATGATGAAGCTTTTGTTAGAGATTGGTTAGTAGCAAATGGTTATATGGAAAGTGAAAAATTACCATTTGAAGAAAATTTAAAAAAAACCATAAAAGAAAAACTTTGTAAAAAAGGTGAGGCTTATCGTAAACGAAGAATGGCAGCAGGTGAAAAATCATCAGCTTATTTGTCAGGACGTGCTGTTAAAGTTTGTAAAGGTCAAATGAGTGGTAAGAAAAAGAAAAAAGCAAATGAAAACACAGCTCCTAACCATGATGGTAAAGCTGCACCTTATGGTTCAGGATATAAAGTATTAAATATAGATGAAATAGCTGAGTCATTAAGAGATTGGTTTGAAAAAGAAAATTGGGTAAGAATTAATACATCAGGTAATATTGCTGGTGATTGTGGTACAATGAAAAAAGATAAAGCTACTACAAGATGTTTACCTAAGAAAAAAGCTCAAGCAATGACTAAAGCAGAGCGTAAAGCTACTGTAGCTAAAAAAGTAAGAGGTAGTAAAAAAGGTAAGCAATTTGTTTCTGTAAAAGAACAAACTTATAGTGGTTTTATAAGAAACCCAGAGGACCCAGCTTCTGAACCATTTGAACCAACAGGAGCAGTAGCTCAATTTAGAGAGGAATTAAGAGTATTATTTGGTAAATTTAAGGGTGATTTAAAAAATCCTGAATTTATAAAAGGAGTAGCTCAAATAATGATTAATTGGAAATCACTTTTAAGAAGTCAACTAAAAGAAGCTACGGTTAATTATGATTTTTCAAAAGAAGAACTAATTAGAGTTATTAAGCAACTTAAAAGAGGGGCTAGTACTGAAATAGGAATGATTAAAGCATTTGAAATAGCTTTGGGTAGAGAACTTACAGATGATGAAATTTTTGGAGAAAAATTAGACGAAGCAGAATTTAGAGGTAAAGAAGTATCTTTAAATAAACCTAAAAGAGGTGGTTCTAAAGCATATTATGTTTATGTTAGAGATCCTAAAACTAAAAAAATTAAAAAAGTATCATTTGGTTCAGGTGGATTAAGAGCTAAAATTAAAAATAAAGATGCTAGAAATGCTTTTGCAAAAAGACATAATTGCGATAAGAAAAAAGATAGAACAAAAGCAGGATATTGGTCTTGTAATTTACCTAGATATGCTAAGCAACTAGGTTTAGGGGCTAATATGAATACATTCTGGTAATGATAAGTCTTAAAAATATATATGAAGAAATAGATCAAGAAAATTCTTTTGATAAAGATTTTGATAGATTTGGGGTTGTTATAGCATCTGCTATTGGAGATGAATTAGGAGATCATAAAAAAGATATTGAAAAATTAGAAGGTGATAAAATTGAAGAAGTTGTTGTTACAACTATTTTGGGTTATATATTATTATCCAATACAGTAGTAAGTATGCTTTCTAAATTTGCTAAAAAAATGTTTGCTAGGTATGATTTTGGTAAAGGTGAAGAAGCAGCTAAAAAAATAGAGAATTTTGCTCATGATAATGAAAAAGCATTTCAAGCACCTATTAAAAGAATAGTAGGAATGTTTACCAAAAATGAAAAAAAGAAAGAAAATATATCTGAAGCTATTTATGCTTTAGTTATTTTACTTATGGCAGGACAAGCAGGAGGTAATGCTGCTTCACTTTTAGGTAAATCTAAATGGTTAGAAGGTGGGTTATATGGTTTAAAAACTGCAATAAAAGGAGTTGAAGTAAATGCTATAGTCAGAAATATAATATCTAGTATATAATGAAACCTTACTCTGATAATAATAAAATGTTTAGGTTTAAAATTGATATATTTAATGAAATACCCTGGCAAAATTTTAGACGCATACCAGAAATTAAACCTTTATCCTTAAATGAACAAGTAAAAAAATATAACCTTTACATAAATGAACTTACGTATGAACGTAATGCTTATTTACATTGGTTAGAAGGACATAAAAAAGGTCCTTTACCCCCTAAACTTCAAGTAATAGGTGTGCTATTACAAGAAGATTTATTTGATTTAGAACAAGAAAACGGAAGTAAAATTTATATAACAGAATATGCCTAATTTACCAATTTCAGGATTACCTCAATCTACAAACTTAGATGGAACAGAATTATTAGTTAATGTTCAAGGTGGGGTTACAAAATATCAAAATGTACAAGATATACTTGATGCTAATTTACCAATAACTTCAAGTGGTATAGAATCAAATTATATTGACTTCAATACAGGTTCGCTAGTAGAAGGCAAACCTGGTAGGCTAAAATGGAACGATGTTGATGGTACGTTAGACCTTACACTTAAAAGGGGAAATGTAACCCTCCAAATAGGACAAGAAGAACTAGTCCACGTTTATAATAACACTACAGCAAGTTTATTAGAAGCTGAACACAAAGCAGTTTATATTAGCGGGTCTACTAGTGAGTTCCCTGCCGTAGAATTAGCAGATAACGTATCCAGGGTAGCATCCGAAAATACAATTGGAATCGTAACAGAAACTATAGCTTCAGGTGAAACAGGGTATATCACTACTAGAGGTATGGTTAGAAATATAGATATGAGTGCGTTTACCGCAGGAGATACACTATATTTAGGAGCAGCAGATGGTGTATTAATAAATGAACCACCTTTACCACCTGCCCTTACTGTAATTATGGGATATTGTATTGACCCTAGCCCTACAACAGGCTCAATGTATGTTAATGTTAGAAGTGGTTTTGAATACCCACAATATGCTATTGCATATAACCTTGCAGACCATACTGCATCTCTTGCTAATACAGAAACTCTTATGGATTTTGATACACCACAAGTACAGAGTGGTATAACAGTTGTAGATGGTTCTAAATTCACAGTATCAACTCCTGGATTATATGAGTTTGTAAATATTGCACAAATAAACAGAACAGCAAGTTCAGGCACTGCTACAATGTATTTCTGGATGAAGAAAAATGGAGTAGATGTTCCAAATTCAAATAATAATATAAGTATAACTGGAAATGCTCTTCAAGCTGCAACCTTATTAGATAGAAATCTTGTGATAGTATTAGAAGCAGGAGATTATGTTCAATTCTATTGGTCAACCAATGATACAAATATGATACTAAGATACTCATCACCAGGAGCAAGTCCAACTCGCCCAGCAACACCATCTGTTAAAGTTACAGCAACAAGAATAAGCTAATGCAACCATACACCGATATCGAAACCACAAACGAGTACATTGTTAGAGAATTCTCTCAAAACATTAATCCAATCGAATTGGTATGGCATCAAGATAAAGAAGATAGACTAGTTGAAGTATTAGAAGGAGAAGGGTGGAAATTTCAAAGAGATAATGATATACCTGTGGATATGAAAATAGGAGATCGTATATTTATACCCGAAGGAGAGATACATCGTATTATAAAGGGTACAACTGATTTAAAGATAAAAATAAATGGATAATTTTAACATACATTCTTTTTACAAAAAACAATATTTAGCTGAGGCGTTAGCTAATGACGTAGATAAAATTTCAATATCATACACAGACCCAGGATTTCGTTTTTATGGAATGTATTTTTATAAAGACGGTAAACAAATAAAAAAATTAAGTTTTGATAAAGATATAAAAGAATATTTTAAAGATTTAGGTATTGATATACCAATGCCAAGAAAATATGATGAAGATATATTGGATAAAATAATAGATGAACTAAAAGAAAAAGGAATAGAAGCATCTTACGCTGCTGATTTTGATCCTAGTTAAAATAAGTATTAATTTAAAAACTTAAAATTATGTGTAATTGTCAAGAATGTAAATGTGAAACAAGTTGCAAATGCAATTGTTGCAACTTGTCGCATAATTGCATCATTATTAATTAGAAAAACAAAAAATATGAAAAAAATATTATTAACGCTAGTATTAGGGTTAGTATTACTAACAACTAATGCACAAGGAATCACAGCCGTTCCTTGTGATATGTTAGGTATGTCTGTAAATGTTGGTTCTCAAGAAACCATGATCAATATTTACCATTCAGGTCAATATATGACTCACCCCCAATCAGAAAATATTTTTATGTGGGAGTTTACAGACCAACAAGGAAACATAGTACATCAAGACACTTTAGTTGATGAGTCAACGATATCTTTTGGTCATAGTTGGTCTCTTTCTGATACAATAAATGTTACAGTACATTTTGTAAATGATTCGGCTAATACAGCTAACTGGAATATTAATCAAGGTTTGCCGCCTAATGGAAATTCAATTAATTGTTTATTTGAAGACCAGATATATTGGGAAACAGGAGCTCCTACACCATGGGGGAGCTGGACATTTATTCATAATAACCCAGGTGTTGATCAAAATGTTGTTTTAGCTGTTTATGATTTCTCTTATCAAAAGAAAGAACTTGTAAAAATTGTTGATATTCTTGGCAGAGAAACAGCTATAGAAGACAATAAACTATTGTTATACATTTATAGTGATGGGACAATTGAGAAGAAATATATCACCAAATAATTGAATAAATTATAGCTCGATTCATAGCCGAGTGTTTTGTAAAATTTAAAGAGATCTGTGGCCTCCAATTTGGAGGTCACATTTTTTTTTCGTATATTAATATATAAACTTAAGTAAAAAATGAATAAAAAAGTAGTAATTGTAGGAGCAGGAGTTGCAGGTGTAAATGCAGCAACTAAATTAGTAGACAACAATTTTAATGGTGAAATCACTATCATTGATATGGGTAAAAATCCATATAATAGATTACCTGAAGAAGTAATGACAGGTTTTTTAGGAGCAGGTGGTTGGTCTGATGGTAAATTAACATATCATACTGCAATTGGAGGTCACTTAACTAAGTATACAGGTGATGAAAAAGCAATGGAGTTAATGGATCAAGTAATTGAAAATTTTAAACGATTTCATCCTAAACCAGACGAAGTACAATGTTCCAACCCAGTTGCAGAACCAGAATTTATCAAACCATATTTTGGTTTAAGATTATTTCCTGTATGGCATGTTGGAACAGATTACCTACATGAGATTGGTAAAAATTGGTATGATTATCTAGTATCCAAAGGTGTTAAATTTATTTGGGAGACTAAAGTAGAAGATATTGACTTTGAAAACCAAACAGTACATTATCCACAAATAGCAGAAATGGATAGTGCTGAATTACCTGGAGATTTAAAATGGGTGCACCATGAAACTTTAGAATATGATACGCTTATTTTTGGTGTGGGTAAATCAGGAATTGATTTTGGTAAGCAATTAGCAGATAGATATAAATTACCAACTGAATCTAAACCAGTACAAATTGGAGTACGTTTTGAAGCTCCACAAAAACATTTTCAAAAATTAATTGATGTTTCTTATGACTTTAAATTATATCGTAAATTTGAAGATGAAGGTGTATCATTAAGATCATTTTGTACTAATAATAATGCTGCTTATGTTGCTGTTGAAGAAACATATGGTGATCATAGTTACAATGGTCATGCTAAAAAAGATATGTCATATAGAAATGATATGACTAATTTTGGTATATTAATGGAAGTAAGAGGCATTGATAATCCATTTACTTGGTCTCGTGAATTAGTATCTAAAGTACAAAAAGATAGTACTGGTTTATTTTATAGTCCTACAAGAAAACCATCCACAACATCAGAAGGAGACAACGTATCAGCTATTAAAATTGATGATTTAGAAATCGTTAAAGAAGCATTTCAAGGTTATTATAAATACATTGAAGATTTTATTAATGATATGAAAAAAATATTTCCAACTCTTGAAGATGATTGGGGTATTTATATACCAGAAGTAAAATATTTATCTCCTGAACCACTTGTAGATTATGATACATTAGCATTAATCGATTATAATAATGTACATTTTGTAGGAGACGCCCTATCAGCTCGTGGTATTACAGTTTCAGGAGCACAAGGTAATTATGTTGCAGAATGGATATTACAATGTATGGAAGATGAATTATCATGGGAAGATAACCCAGATGTTCAAGATTTTTTAGAACATGCAGATAAACAAGGACCATGGTCTGAAGAAGATGATAAAATATATACTATAGGTGGATTAACAATGCCTAAAGAAAATACTAATAAATTAAATAAATAAGAAATGGCGAAGTCTAAAGTAAATATGAATGAGCATATTAAGAATAGAAAATTCCGTAAAAAAGAAGAGGATGGATCTATTACTACTATGTTATGTTTAGAATGTAACGGAATGAACAAACTCCACAGCATAGAAGAACCAGCACTAATTAATGCTGAACAAAAAAGAAAAGAATATTATTTAAATGGTATTCAATATGATTATGAGACATGGAATGAAATTAAAAAAGGAAGAGAAGGTTTACCTTGGTATAAAAAACCTGCTCCTAAAGGTATGACTCACAGGAATTAGTTTGTATATTATAATAAAAATTAGTTATGAAAATAGGATTTTGTGGTACAATGAGTGTAGGAAAAACTACATTAGTAAAAGCGTTAAAAGAATTACCTGAATTTAAAGATTATACTTTTAGAACAGAGCGTTCAAAATATCTTATGGAGATGGGTATTCCGTTAAATACTGATTCAACATTAAAGGGTCAATTAGTATTTGCAGCTGAGAGAGCAAGTGAATTAATGCAAGAAAACATTATTACTGATAGAACAGTAGTTGATGTTATGGCGTTTGCTGATTTATCTACTTCAATGGATTCAGCTCATAAACACTATTTAAATGCTACTTTATATTATTTAATAAAAGAGTATGATTATTTATTTTATGTATCTCCTGAAGGTGTAGAAATAGAAGATAATGGAGTTAGAGAAACAGATATGAAATATCGAACTGCTATTGATAAAAAAATAAAATCAATTACTGATTGTTTTAGAAAAAATACTGTTACTATTAGTGGTACAACTGAAGAACGTATAAAACAAGTTAAACAAACAATTTTTTCGTAATATTTATAATAAAATACTTTGCAATGAAAAAATCAGAATTAAAATTATCTATTAAAGAGGAAATAATTGAAATGTTAAGTGAAGAAGGTACAGTGACTACTGACGATACTGGTGAAGCTGAAAAATTAGCTAAAAAAGGGATAGATGTAAATTTAACAGAAGAAGATGATGAACCTACTAAATCACAATTAAAGGGTGCATCTAAAGATTCAATAGCTACTATAGCTAATAAATTACAACAAACCACTAAAGAGATGAAATCTACAGTTAATAAGTGGAAAACATCAGAAGGTGAAGAAAAACAAAAATTAAGAGATAAATTGTTGAAACTAACTAATATTAAAAAAGAGTTAGAATCAATGTTATAAAACTATTGTTATGAATAAATTATGGAAATTGTTACTCGCAATTGGTGGAATCATTGGGGGTATGTTACTAGTATCTAGTAAAAAAAAATCAACTTATAAAAAAGATTTAAAAGGTAATGAAGCTAAATTAAAAGAAGTAGAAGAAAAAAAAGCTAAAGTTAAAAAAGCTAAAGCTAAAACTAAAGCTAATATTAAAAAGACTTCTAAAAAAATAGCTACAACTAAATCTAAAGTTAAATCTACTAAGTCAGCTAAAAAAACAACATCTGATTTTAAAAAAAAGTATAGAAAAAATAAATAATGAAACAAAAAATAGCTTATATATTTGTTATTATTTTTTGGTTATTTGTTTCTAGTTTATTTGCTCAAGATAAAATAGTAGAAATACCAGAAGTAGAATTAGAAGAGTTTTTTTTAGCTCTTGATACATTAGAATATCAAGATTCTATTAAAGGCATTTTAATTAAAGACTTAGAAACACAAATATTTAATTATAAATTATTATCTAATCAAGATAGTTTATTAATTGAGTTTCAAAAACAACAATTTATTTTACAAAAACAACAAATAGATTTACATTTAGATAGATTAAAAGTTGTAGATAGATGGTATCATAAACCTTGGGTTGGATTTGTAGGTGGAACAGCAACTACAATATTAATGATTCATGTAATAAATTATTCTTTACCTAAATAATGGCAGATTTAAAGAAAATAATAAGACAAGAATATATAAAATGTGCAAAAGATCCTGTTCATTTTATGAAAAAATACTGCTATATTCAACATCCACAACGAGGTAGAATTCAATTTAGTTTATACCCATTTCAGGAAAAAGTATTAGGTTTATTTAAGGATAATCCCTATTCAATAATTCTTAAATCTAGACAGTTAGGTATTTCAACATTATCTGCAGGTTATTCTTTATGGATGATGATATTTCATAAAGATAGAAATATATTATGTATTGCAACTAAACAAGATACTGCTAAAAATATGGTTACAAAGGTAAAATTTATGTATGAAAATTTACCTTCATGGTTAAAAGTTGATGCCATGGAAAATAATAAATTAACATTACGACTTAATAATGGATCCCAAATTAAAGCAACATCTGCAAGTAGTGATGCTGGTAGATCAGAAGCAGTATCTCTTTTATTAATTGATGAAGCAGCTTTTATTGAAAACATAGGTGAAATTTGGGCTTCAGCTCAACAAACATTAGCAACAGGGGGTGGATGTATTGCTTTAAGTACACCTTATGGTACTGGTAATTGGTTTCACCAAACATGGACCAGAGCAGAAGCACAGGAAAATGAATTTTTACCTATTAAATTACCTTGGTATGTTCATCCCGAAAGAAATCAAGAATGGAGAGATAGACAAGATGAATTGTTAGGTGATCCCCGAATAGCAGCTCAAGAATGTGATTGTGATTTTAGTACTTCTGGTGATATAGTATTTTACTCTGAATGGATTGAATTCATTCAGCAAACTACTATAAAGGATCCAATAGAAAGAAGAGGTGTTGATCAAAATTTATGGATTTGGGAAAATGCAGATTATTCTAGAGAATATATGGTTGTAGCTGATGTTGCTAGGGGTGATGGAAAAGATTTTTCAGCATGTCATGTAATGGATATTGAAACTAATACTCAAGTAGCAGAATATAAAGGACAATTACCACCCAAAGAATTTGGTTATTTTTTAACTGGTTTAGCTACAGAATTTAATAATGCTATGTTAGTAGTTGAAAATGCTAATATAGGATGGGCTACTTTAGATGCAGTTAGAGAAAGAGGATACAGAAATTTATATCAATCTCCTAAATCCGATCAATTAACAGCAGAATCATATTTAAGAGTATATGAAGGTAATTCTGAAATGGTTCCTGGTTTTACAATGTCTATGAGAACAAGACCTCTTTGTATTAATAAATTTAGAGAATTTGTTGGGGATAGATCAGTAACAATTCAATCAAAACGTTTGTTAGAAGAAATGAAAGTATTTATTTGGCGTAACGGAAGACCAGAAGCTCAAACAGGTTATAATGATGATTTGGTTATGTCATTTGGAATTGGTATGTTCCTACGTGATACCTCATTAAAATTTCAACAACAAAGCTTAGATGGGGCTCGTGCAGCATTAGGTAATATTCAAAAATCAAAATCTTCCCATAGTGGGGGGTATAATGCTAATAGTGTTCAAAATCCTTACTCAGTAAAGATAGGAGGAAAAGATGAGGACATAAGTTGGTTATTATAACATATTTATAAATAAAATAAAATGGCAGATAAAGGCTTATTTCCAAGATTAAAAAGATTATTTTCAACTGATGTATTAATACGTAATGTTGGGGGTAATGAACTCAAAGTCATGGATGTTAATAATATTCAAATGTCTGGTGAGTTAGAAACCAATTCTCTAATTGATAGATTTAATAGAGTTTACACAAATTCAGCTACTTCTTTGTATGGTCAGCAGCAAAATTTTAATTATCAAACTTTAAGACCCTATTTATATTCAGAGTATGATGCTATGGATACAGATGCAATTGTAGCTTCTGCTTTAGATATAGTTGCTGATGAGTCTACCCTTAAAAATGATATGGGGGAGGTTTTACAAATAAGATCAAGTGATGAAAATATTCAACAAATATTATATAATTTATTTTATGATGTTTTAAATGTAGAATTTAATTTATGGCCATGGATTAGAAATATGTGTAAATATGGTGATTTCTTTTTAAAATTAGAAATTGCTGAAAAGTTTGGAGTTTATAATGTAATACCCTATACAGCCTATCATATTGAAAGACTTGAAGGATCTATGGGGATAGACACAGATGGTAATCCTTTAAATCCTACAGAAGTAAAATATAGATTTGATCCAGATGGTATATCAGGAGCCGATTCAGGCTATTATAGTGTCCCTAACTCAGGGAATCAAGCAAATTCCATTATATTCGATAATTATGAAATGGCACATTTTCGTCTATTAACGGATATGAATTTCTTACCTTATGGTAGAAGTTACATTGAACCAGCTCGTAAGCTATTTAAACAATATGTTTTAATGGAAGATGCTATGTTAATTCATAGAATTGTTCGTGCTCCTGAAAAAAGAATTTATTATATGAATGTTGGAGCAATTCCTCCAAATGAGGTGGATGCGTTTATGGAAAAAACCATTTCTAAACTTAAACGTACTCCTTATATGGATGAAAAAACAGGTGAATATAATTTAAAGTATAACATGCAAAATATGCTTGAAGATTTTTATATTCCTATTAGAGGAAATGATTCAACAACAAAAATAGATAATCTAGCAGGACTACAGTGGGATGGAATTGCCGATGTTGAATATCTAAGAGATAAATTATTTGCAGCTCTTAAAGTACCTAAAGCTTTTATGGGTTATGATGAAAATACTGATGGTAAAGCTACGTTGGCAGCTCAAGATATTAGATTTGCTAGAACTGTAGAACGTATACAGAGAATATTTACTTCAGAACTATATAAAATTGCTTTAATTCATTTATATACCCAAGGGTATAGAGATGGTGATTTAACTAATTTTGAAATCTCATTATCTACTCCATCTATTATATATGATCAAGAAAAAGTAGCTTTAATGACTGAAAAAATGACATTAGCACAATCAATGTTAGATAGTAAATTAATTCCATCAGATTGGATCTATGAAAATATATTCCACTTTAGTCAAGATCAATATGAAGAATATAGAGACTTAGTTAATCAAGATGTTAAGCGTGGATTTAGATTATCTCAAATTGAAGCTGAAGGAAATGACCCATTATCATCAGGTAAATCCTATGGTACACCCCATGATTTAGCTGCTTTATATGGTAAAGGAAGAATGTATTCTGATCCTTCTAATTTACCTGATGGGTATGATGAAGGAACTACAGATAAATCTCCTCTAGGTAGACCTATTGAAAATCCAACTAGCAGAGATAAACAAGAGGGTAATTTTGGTAAAGATAGATTAGGAAGAAAAGGTATGAAAAAAGATTATAATGATACTTCCTCACCTTTATCAGAATTAGAATCAAATAAAATATTATCTAAATATGAGGATATGTTAAAAGATATCCCAATTAATAAAAATGTATTACTATCTGAAGATAAAATTAACAAAAAAATCAAAGGAAATGTAATTAATGGTAATAATAATAAATCTTAACGTATTTATAATAAAATAAGTATTGATGTATATAAAACATTCAAAATTTAAAAATACTGGTATCCTATTTGAATTGCTAGTAAGAAAGATAACTGCTGATACATTAGCAGGTAATGAGTCACCATCTGTAAATATATTAAAAAAATATTTTGTCAACACAGAATTAGGAAAAGAATATAAATTATATGAGACTTTATTTAAGTCTAAAAATTTAACAGAGGGTAAAGCTAATACCATATTAACTACTATTTTAGAATCATCTAAAAAACTTAATAGAAAATCTCTTAAACGTGAAAAATATAATCTTGTAAAAGAATTAAGAGAACACTATAATGTGGAAGATTTATTTAAAACTAGCATTTCTAATTATAAATCTTTAGCTGCGTTATACACACTATTTGAAGTATATAATACACAAGAAATTACTAATCCTAATCAAATTGTTGATAATAAATTAGTATTATTAGAACATTTAACATCAAAAGAAATTAGCAAGAATGATGTTAAAAACACTTTATTAGAAGAATTTAAATCTGAAGATAAAGATGTAAGACTTCTTACATATAGAGTAATATTAGAAAAGTTTAACGACAAATATTCTCATTTATCAAACGCTCAAAAATTAATATTAAGAGAATTTATTGAACATATTGATAGTACTAGTAAATTAAAAGAATTTTATAATTCTAAAATTCAAGAAATTAAAAAAAGTTTATCTGAAGAAATCCAATCTATAAAGGATGAAGCTACTAAAATTAAATTAGTAGAGGTAAATAAGTTTATTGTTGAAATAGGTAAAAATAAAAGAATCAACAACGAAAATTTAGTTGATTTATTACAATATTGTAGTCTTTTAGAAGAAATAAAATCAACACATGAGCCAGTACAAATATAAACTTAACGAAGTTCCAACAGTTGAACCTGGAGAAGAATTTGAAGTAGGAGACACTAAAGTTTCTCAAGGTGTTAAATATACTGTTACTGGTATAGATAAAGAAACAGGAAGAGTTGCTTGGGATATTGATTATCTACCTAATTTAACCCAATTATTTGATGCTATAAATGATTTATTTGATGTAACTAAATCAGTAGCTGTAAAAGCAAAGGATGATCCTAAGTTTAGAGAAATATATGATGATGCTAGAAAATTAAGAAATAAAATTCGCACACATATTAGAAAAGAATATCCAGCTGATTTCCAAAGAATTTCAGGAAGAATAGATGAAGATTATGATGTTGGACATCAAGATAATGAACCTAAAATGACTAAAAGTGATTTAGCTAGAGCAGCTAAAATGGCTGTTATGCTTTATAAAAAAGTAGATAAATATGATAATGGTCGTGAAGTAGATTTTCCTGGTTGGTGGCAAGCTAAAATAACTAAAGCTCATGATTATTTACAAAGTGCTTTTAACTATTTAGATGGTGCTGAAATGACTAGCGAAATATCTTCAACAGGAGGAGGAGCTGGAGCTGCTTCATTTACACCAGGAACTGGGGGTCAATATGCTACACCCTTTGCTTTTAGAAAAAAAGGACAAAAAGCAGATGATAAAGCTTATAAAGAATTAGGATACAAAGCAATAAATGAAGCACACCCATTAAATAAAGTTATTGGTGGTTATCCTGTTGAATATGAAGGCGACCCTAATAATTATAGAGCAATTATATCAGAGCCAATGAATGATCGTCAAAAAGAAGCTATGATTAGAAAAGCTAAAGAAGCAGGATATGTTGCTAAACCAAATATGGCTGGTGGAATAACTATTTTTGTTAAAGAATCAATAGAAGAAGGAGTAGGTGCTAACTTAGGACCTGGTCCTAAAGCAGGTCCTGATGGTGTTACTAAAAATGCCTATGTAAAGCAATTTAAGTATAAATTAGTTCCTAAAAAAATTAAAGGAGCAGGTACAATAGTGAAGCAATTATTTGAAGATGATTCAAAAAAAAACTTCCAATTAAAAAGAATAGAAGCATTTGATGGTGTTGAGGAAAAATTAAATAATATTTATACCATGATATCTAATGCTAAAAATGAAACAATAAAATATTATAAAGATAATCCTGATTCATTTAAAGTAGTTAAACCTACAGATTTAATTATGGATTATTTAACAGATATAGAAAAATTATTAAAAAAAGAATAATGAAAACATTACAAGAACAATATAATCTAATTACAGAAGGTAAAGGACATAAAGATGTATTTCTTAAAGAAGCTAAATCACGTTATCCCAATTTGATTAGCAATGTTCTAACCTATGATCAAGCTACTACTATATTAAAACAACGTTCAATTATTCAAGAACATATATTAGGTGGTGTAGCCCAAAATGTAGGTAAAAAACCGGATTGGTTTTCTATTTTTGATAAAAATATGAATATTATAGCTGAAGAAGACTTAAATAAGAATAGCTATAACTATGAAGATAAAAAAAATATAGACAATCTAAATGGTGAAGAATTTAAATTAGGTGTTAATTTTGAAATGTCTAAAGTAGCTGAATTGCTTACTAATCAAAATATGGGTGAGTATTTAGATAAAGCTAGAAAAACTGTTGCTAAAAACTTAGCTGCTAATCCTTTACATTATGTTGAAAATGCTGCGTTTGGTCAAGAAGGAATCGGCTACACAGAAGACACACCAGGTCTTAAACCTACAGAAATAAAAGGTAAATACGCTGAAAGTGGGTATGGTGATGCTACTAAAAAAGAAGCAAACGATGAGTTTGTAGAAGTTAAAGAATCTAAGATTTCATTTAACGATTTACTAAACGACTAAGTTATGAAACAGGTACTAATTGAAACTGCCTTATTTAAACCCCAACAACTTTCATTTACTGAAGGTTTAAAATCAAAAAGAGGATTTCCTATAGTTGAAGGTATACTAGCAACTTGTGAAGTTAAAAATGGTAATGGACGTTACTATTCTAGAGAGTTATGGGAAAGAGAAATGGAAAAATATAAGGATTTAATTGATGAAAATAGAGCAGTTGGAGAATTAGACCACCCTGAAGACTCAGTAGTTAATTTAAAAAATGTATCTCACAATATTACTGATTATTGGTGGGATGGAGATAATATAATGGGTAAAATAGAAGTTTTACCTACCCCATCAGGAAACATTTTAAAAGCACTTATTGAAAGTGGAATAACAGTAGGTGTTTCTTCTCGTGGGATGGGTTCACTTAAACCAATGGGTGAAGTGCAAGAAGTACAAGATGATTTTCAATTATTGTGTTGGGATTTTGTTTCAACACCATCTAATCCAGGATCTTACATGCATTTAGTTAAAGAAGGACTTAATGTAGACACAACAAATACATACACTAAAGTAAATTCTATTATTACAGAAATACTTTGCTCTAAAGGAAATTGTCCAATCTGGTAATTTTTAGGAATCCCAATATACGTATAATCGTAAATATGCTATCGCAACAACCTATATAGCATTAAAACTCGTATTAATTACTATTACGTTTCTAAATAAACGTACTTCCCAAACAAAATTTTAGGAAAAATGAACAGAGAATTTTTAAAAGAGGCTATCGCCGATGCAAAAGCTGTTAAAGAAACTGCAATTGCAAATGCTAAAGCTGCTTTAGAGGAGTCTTTCACACCACATCTAAAAACCGTTCTTTCAGCTAAGTTAGAAGAAATGGAAAAAGAGGATATGGATGAAGGCTACGATGAAATGGACGAAGCAAAAGATTCTGAAAAAATGGAAGAAAAGAAAGAATACATGACCGCAAAGGAAAAACGCGAAGGTGATGATCGTAAGTCTGATAATAAGGCTGAGACTAAAACTGAAAAAATGCGTAAAATCGATGAGGAAGATGATTCTAACTTGGATGAAGTTTTAGCAGAGTTAAAAGACGAATTAGATGAAAACAAAAGAACTGACGCCGAAGAAGAAGGATACAAAGATGGTATCGAAGACGCTAAGGATGACATGGAAAAAAAGATTAAAAAAATCGAATTAGAAGAAGACGAACGTACTGATGCTGAAGAAGAAGGATATCTTGACGGTATGGAGGACGAGAAAGCTGATATGGATGATGAAGAAATTGATCTTGAAGACATGACAGATGATGATCTTAAAAAGTTTATCGAAGACGTAATTTCAGATATGGTCGCTGCTGGTGAATTAGAAGCAGGCGAAGAATTTGAAGTTGAAGATGAAGTTGAAGTTGATGATGAAGTTGAAGTTGAAATAGACGAAGACGTAACCATTGATGAAGACGCAAGAACAGACGCTGAAGAAGAGGGGTACAAAGATGGTATCAAAGACGCTAAAGCAGACGCTAAAAAGGAAATTGACTCAATTAAACTTGAAGAAAAAGAGGATGAACTAAAAGAAGCTTATGCTACTGTTGAAACTCTAAGAAATGAGTTAAATGAAATTAATTTACTTAATGCAAAACTATTATATACTAACAAGATTTTCAAATCTAAAAACTTAACTGAGAATAACAAAGTTAAAGTTTTAACTTCTTTTGATAAAGCAGAAACTGTTAAAGAAGCAAAATTAATATACGAAACATTAAAAGATGGATTAACTGAGAAAAAAGTTAAGAAAACAGTTAATGAAAGTATAAGTATGGCTTCTAAATCAGTTGGTGTTGGTCCAAAGAAAGTTAATGCTAAACCAATTGTTGAATCTAATATTATGGTAGATAGATTTAAGAAACTTGCAGGTATAATTTAAAAACAAAATTAATTATTAACGATATTTAAAAAAATTAAAAAATGTCACAATTAAACACTTTATTAGAAAGCGCTAACCCTTACAAGTCACTACAAAGTGATGCAGCAAGGTTAGCTTCCAAGTGGGCTAAAACAGGCTTACTTGAAGGTTTATCTGATAATGATAGTAATAATATGTCATTGTTACTTGAAAATCAAGCTAAACAATTAGTAACTGAAACTTCTACTACAGGTGGTGGTACTGGTGCTGGTTCATTTTCTCCTGGAACAGGAGCACAATGGGCGGGTGTTGCTCTACCATTAGTAAGAAAAGTATTCGGTCAAATCGCAGCAAAAGAATTTGTTTCGGTTCAACCAATGAATCTTCCTTCAGGACTAGTATTTTATTTAGATTTCCAGTATGGTACTGATAAAGCACCATTCGCTGCAACAAATTCTATGTACGGTACTCCTTCACCTGATAATCCTGCTACTAACTCTTCTGGATTTGGTAACACAAACACAGGTGGTCTTTACGGAGCTGGTAGATATTCATATTCTACTCAGTTAACAGGAGGAATTGCTACTGCTACACAAGCATCAGCTTCTTGGAGCTCAGCAAATTATGATGGAGATTTTGTTTCATCATCAGCTGTTAATTATGGTTTAGGTGAAACTACTTACAAAATATTAGCTTTCCCAACTGCATCTCTACCAAATTTTGATAAAGAAGCAGTTAGATCATTCCAATTATTCTCAGCTTCGGTTAATGTAACTAATTACCCAGCATTTACAAGATTAAATGGATATGATTTAGAATTCTTTGTTGCTGATGCTGATTTATCATTAAATGTATCAATTGATAATTGCCAAGTATCTTACTCTTTACAACCAACTGATAGTGATAGAGGTGATTTTGAAGATGGAAACACTAACCTGAATCTTAATAATGCTAACCCTATTACTATTCCTCAAGTTAATGTTCAGATGTCAAGTGAAGCTATTGTAGCTAAAACTAAAAAATTAAAAGCTGTTTGGACTCCTGAGTTTGCTCAAGATTTAAATGCTTACCATTCTTTAGATGCTGAAGCTGAATTAACTTCAATCATGAGTGAGTATATTTCATTAGAAATTGACTTAGAAATTCTTGATATGTTAATCGAATCTGCAAATGCAGGAACGGAAACATGGTCAGCAATTAATAATGAGTCTATTGCTCAAGATGCTGCAGGTACTACAACTTCATTAGGATTTTATAATTCACAAGGACAATGGTTCCAAACTTTAGGAACTAAAATCCAGAAATTATCTAACATTATTCACCAGAAAACTCTTAGAGGTGGAGCAAGTTTCTTAGTTTGTTCTCCAACAATAGGAACAGTATTAGAATCTATTCCAGGATTTGCTGCTGCTTCTGATGGTGATGCTGCTAAAGCTTCTTACGCATTTGGTGTACAGAAAGTTGGTCAGTTAAATGGTAGATACCAAGTGTATAAGAATCCTTATATGACTGAAAACCAAATCCTTTTAGGATACAGAGGAACACAATTCTTGGAAGCTGGTGCAGTATTTGCTCCATATATCCCATTAATTATGACTCCTATGGTATACGATCCTAACACTTTCACTCCACGTAAAGGTCTATTGACTCGTTACGCTAAGAAAATGTTAAGACCAGAATACTATGGTATCATTAAAGTAGCTGGATTAGACACTATTTAATAATAGTCTAACATATTTTTAAAGAAGCCCCGCATTAGCGGGGCTTTTTTTATAATTATTTGTTTACCTAATAAATAAGTTGTATATTTATAACAAAATAAAATAAATAAGTTTTAATATGAAAGAAACACCATCACAGTTACCAATCCAGAGTTATTTAATGAATTTTCCATTTACTTTTTCTACAAATGATCCTAATAATGTTTGGATGAAAGAAATGTCTGAAGAAGAATTATCTATAAATCGTCCTAAAGCATATAAACAATTTATGGACCTTTATAACTTTATGGCAGGTCAATCACTAGTTCATCTACTACCATCAGAAGGTACTTTTCAAGATTTAGTTTATGTTGCTAATTTAGGATTACATTTACCTCATATTTGTAAAGAAAATCATATACTTTTATCTAACTATACATCACCCCCAAGACAGGGTGAAGAGTATGTGGGTGAAAAATTCTTTAATCAAATGGGTTATAAAACTCATATATCACCCCATAAATGGGAAGGTGAAGCTGATATAAAATACTTAAAAGATAATGTTTATATTGGTGGGTATGGTATTAGATCTGACATTAAAACCTATGAATGGATGGAAGAAAATTTTGATATGAAAATTATTAAAGTTAAAATGACAGATGAATACATGTACCACCTAGATTGCAGTATATTTCCGTTAAATAATAATAAATCTATGGTTTGTACTGAATTATATGATAAAAAAGAGTTAGCTAATATATCACGTTATATTGATATAGTAGATATAAATATTGATGACTCAACTTACGGGATGGCAAATTCAGTTAGATTAGGAAATATGATTTTATGTGCTTCTAACATTTCAGAATTAAAAAGAACAGATGAGTTTTATGAAGGTGAAAAACATAAGATTAATTCATTAGAAAAAATATGTTCAAATGAAGGAATGGAACCTGTAATATTTAATCTATCAGAATATATGAAATCAGGAGCTATGTTATCCTGTATGGTAATGCATTTAAATAGAGTAGATCATTTTAAAACACTTATTTAATGGCTGAAAAATTAGAAGATTGGTTAAATGGTGAAGTTGCAGAATTATCTAAACTTCCTGTTGGTGAATTAAGTAATACATTTTTCTTTAGAGATCCATTAAGACCAACTTATATAGATAGTGAACATTTTTATAGTCCTGCTGATGGGACTATTTTATATCAAAAATTAGTAATGCCAGGAGCACCTTGTTGTGAAGGTATTGTTGAAATAAAAGGTAAAAATTATACACTACAAGATGTAATGGGTGATAAAGATTATAATAAACCCTCTTTAGTTATAGGAATATTTATGTCATTTTATGATGTTCATATAAATAGAATTCCTTATAGTGGAACTATAAAATATAATCGTTTAGAACCTATAGAGTCAACTAATAAACCTATGTTAGCAGTTGAAAAAGATATTTTAAATAAAGTAATTAATCCTAATAATATGGATTATTTAAAATATAATGAAAGAGTACTCAATACAGTTTATAATGCATCATTAGATTATACATATCATATAGTACAAATTGCAGATGAGGATGTAAATGTAATAGCACCCTTTAAACAGCAAGGTGATTTATGTACTCAAAATGAAAGATTTAGTTTAATAAGATGGGGGTCACAAGTAGATTTAGTTCTACCTATAGATAGTAGATACCAATTTGAATTATTATTAAAAGAAACAATGCACGTTAATGCAGGATTAGATAAATTAATTAAAATAAATTATGCCCAAAACTAATATATTAAAAACACCACCTAAAGGATCAATCAGATTTTCATTGAGTTTATCTGAAGAACAAAAAAAAGCAAAAACTGAAATATTAAAATATCCCTTTAATTTTATAGTTGGCAAAGCAGGATCAGGTAAAACTTTATTAGCTGTACAAATAGCATTAGATCAATTTTTTAAAAGACAATGTAATAAAATTATAATTACAAGACCTACTATATCTACAGAAGATAATGGTTTCCTTCCAGGATCTGAAAGAGAAAAAATGGAACCCTGGTTAGTACCTATTCGTTCTAATATGAGAAAAATTTATAATAAACCAATGATATTAGAAAAAATGGAAAAAGATGAATCTATTGAATTAGTTTCTTTAGCTCACTTTAGAGGGCGTACATTTGATAATGCTATTGTTATTGTAGATGAATTTCAAAATTTAACACGTTCCCAATTAGCAATGGCCATTGGTAGATTAGGTAAAGATTCTAAAATGTTATTTTGTGGGGATTCATATCAAATGGATTTAAAAGATAAAAACTATTCTGCATACCACGATATGGCAAAATTAATAAACTCTCAATATGTTTATAAATGTGTTTTACAAGATAACCACAGACATGATGCAATTGATGACTTATTAGAATTATTAAATGGATACCATTAATTTAGTTCCTTTCTATAATATTTATAACAAAAATTATGGCGGCAGGTAGGTATTCTTTTATAATAGAGCAAGGTGCAACTGTAGATTTTGAAGTAGTATATAATGCTGGTGATTGTACTCCTATAGATTTAGAGGGATATTCTGCAAGAATGTCTATTAGACAATCTCAAAATAGAAATAGTCAATTATATATTACTTTGAGTAGTAGTTTAGGACCTTGCGGTACGGGTTTAAATTTGAGTGGTTCAGTTTCTGCTCAAGGTTACCCAAAACCCCTAACATCAGGATCTATAGGAGTTTATATATCAGCATTTTCTTCATCTCAATTAACCTTTAATGAAGGATATTATGATTTGGAATTAATGTCTGGAAGTGGTAATTGTATGACTGTAACTAGATTGCTTATGGGTCAAGTTAAATTATCTGATGAAGTAACAACAGGTCAACCTTTTTAAATATAATATAAGATAAAAAAAACAATAAATGGCTTGTAATAAATGTGGTAATAATTGTGGTGGTAATTGTAGATCTTTACAAATTAAGACTAATTGCAATAATGTAAACATAGAATTAGCTAATACTAAAATAGTTGAAGTTAATCGTCCTGGTGCCAAAGGTGATAAAGGTTTACAAGGTATACAAGGTATACAAGGTATAACAGGTAACCAAGGAATACAAGGTATTCAAGGTATACAAGGTATACAAGGTATTACAGGTGCGGGTACTCAGGGTATTCAAGGTATTCAAGGTATTCAAGGTATACAAGGTACACAAGGTATACAGGGTACTATAGGTACTCAAGGTATACAAGGAAAACAAGGTATACAAGGCATTCAAGGTATACAAGGCATACAAGGTACTATAGGTACTCAAGGTATTCAGGGAAAACAAGGCATACAAGGCATACAAGGCATACAAGGTATTCAGGGTACTATAGGTTCTCAAGGTATACAAGGTAGTCAAGGTACAGACGGTAATTTTGGTGGCGCTTGTTTTGAGTATAACTTTTCAACAGCAGATACAGCAGCAGGTCCTCCTGATATGTCTGGTACTACTGGTATAACAAGATTAAATGTACCAGGAACCCAAAATACTTCAACTTCATTTTTCATTAATGATACAGATGATGAGGGTAATGATATTAGTGATTTTTTAAGTGCTATAGATTCTGTTACTTCAGCAATTAAAGGTTTTGTAAGAATAACTGAAAGATTAGACCCAACAAAATTCCTATTATTCCAAATCTCAGCATTAGCAGACTCTGGAAATAATTACTGGACACTTACTATAATTAATCAAGCCTCATCGGCAACAAATCCTTTTGTAGATACTGATGAGTTACTTATTTGTTTTGTTACTAATGGTAA